>Ga0041059_1000118_pt1 | contig 46153 bp, 29 predicted proteins | sample AraColnosormetaG_FD_56232 | JGI IMG/M metagenome (GOLD analysis project Ga0041059, IMG submission 56232) | Arabidopsis roots microbial communities from North Carolina, USA - Col MF nosort | ecosystem: Host-associated > Plants > Roots > Unclassified | place: USA: North Carolina | collected...
GGGGAGGAGGTGGTGGTGTTGCCGGTGGTTGTTGCGGCGGAGAAGACGGTTTTACAACGAACGTATCAATCTGAATCTCTTTAGGCTCAGATTCTTCTTCCTCGATTTCAGTTTTAGAAAGATTCTGAAATTGTTGGTAAGAACTCGAATCCTGCGATCGGTACTTATCGATTTCGAAATCATCATAAAACCGGAACCGTCGATCGCCAGTTTCTCTAAAAACTCCTTGTCTGAGATCAGGATAAGAGCTACTACTACGCCTCAACGGTACATTCCCGGTAACCGGTAATCCATGAGAAAAACTTCGACTACTTACACTCTCATAGATCTTAAGCCTATCAGAATCATACACGTCATCAAACCACTGCTCTGAAACCGTCGACGACGAGGATGAGATTTTGCTAATCTCACCGACGGTCATTTCACCATTCGTAACGGCTCCTCCTCCTACTTCTTCTTCTTCTCCGCCGTGTAAAGACTCCGAAGACAATCCGTCGTCGTTTCGTCTAGCGAGTACGCCGCAGAGAATCGCGAAAACCACTAAAACCACGTTTATCGAATCCCATCCTCGCTTCACCGAAGCTGGCTGAAGAATCTGAGATGTGACTGAGAGAAACGTAGGAACGACGAAGGTCACAAAGACAAGAAAAATCGCCGCTGAAGTTACTCCGATCATCGCCGGAACTAAAATCGCCGGAATCGATGATCTCCGGCGAGCATATCCGGTAGAGTCAAACTGGGGCCAGATCAGCGGCGGTTGATCGTCCATTTTTGCCGGTATAATTTTTGAATAGAGAGAGAGAAGAGAGAGACTTGTCGATTCGATTACAGTACATTAATGGAGTAAACGTTTATATAGTGGTCTTATTATGTGGCGGAGAGATTAACAATAATAGTAGTATTAATAATTTTAAGTACGTTATTATAGGGGGAAATGATATGATTAAGATTTATAATCATACGGACACGGAAAGGAATTGTTGTCATGGTCTCGAACGATGTCGCGCCGAAGATTTGTTAAAATAATATTATTAAACTCGATTCAAATCATTGAGTTGGAAAATTCCTCGAATTGCTTAACTTGCATTCATAAAAAGATAATGCACCCTAATTTCCACAATATCAAAAGTTATAATTGTTTGACGAATTTATAATAAAAATTTGTGAAAGATGTACAAAAGAGCTATTTGATAATGACATGAAAAATTGAGATATATTGATATGTTATTTTCTCGAAGCCGTCCAAGTATAATTTCAGCATTGTTATTTGAATAGTATAATTAATCGGATTTGTTGCATGATTTATAAAAAAACAATTTTAATTTCATTTTAAATATTGTTGAGGATGTTGCCACTAAGGCCCGTCTTGGATAACCCTTGTTTACAAGCAACGTAGAGCCGTCGACCAGAAGAGATTTATATATTTTTTGCTTACCAAACATTACATTAATCATGCAAGTAATTGATGCATATAATGGAACATATGTTGACATATCAAATACTATATTGTTTAGCAAGGAAACATTTCAACACAAGATTTCTATTATACCGCGAGATTTTACTAGCTACATTTGAAAAAATTTCTTACTCAAAGTAAGACTTCAACTTTTATTACAAAATATAATGCCTAGTTAAGGAATAGTCAACAAATGAATGTTAAAAAAAATGATAATTGTGAAAGCTTCAGAATAACACGACGTAACATTCGAAATTAATAATGATATTTTAGGGGACTAAAAGGTTTATGTTTCTTAAAACAAATCTCTTGGATTTGTATTTGATTTCCTGAAGTTATTTTAAAGTTTGAGATCTAAACCTCGGGATTTTATTCACGAAAGTTGCAAAATATTACATCAAGTCGTGTTTTTTATTACTATCTTAAATCTTAATCACTACTGTTACAGAAATATCTTATGTTCATGGCGCACATCTTTTAATTACCACGGTGGTTCATGAAGACACAAACATAAATGATGTCAAAGTTGTTTCCACTCTTAACTATAATTAAGGCTAGGGGAAAAAACAGAGGTTTTAAATAGGATTGAAAAATAATACTGGAAAAAAGTTAGTTCAAAGTGGATGTTAATAATTATTTGGAACTGTTTAGCCATAATTGCAATTGCTAATACACTAGCTAGACATTTTCAGTGAAACAAAAAGTACAGTATGTGGAAACGGTTTTAGACGTAAATTTGCTGAACTTGCTAAATACGCAACACACACAACACGACGCTGTTTTTCTTCTTCTATTTGTATCACGTCAAGATGGTTTACAAACACTTTTTCGTATTTTACATTTTGTAATAACTCAAAGTTTTTACTTATGTATTCATAATTGGCCATCGATACACAAAACATGCTTTTACCGATCCATGTACTACCAACCAATTATCTATATGTCACTAAATAGTACTATGTGATTCATCCACGCAAATTACGTTATAATTATCACTCCATGTATTACTTACTACACAAACCCTATACATTATATGATACTTTAAAGGAATGTATGATATTTTGCTTGTACTGAAAAAGTCCACGTATAGTATTAAAATTTTGTGTTACATATATGTTTGGAAAATAACTTTAGAGGATGCTCATGATGCTCTGTTGATAGAAATAATTGGAGCGTGGTTATCATCATTGTAAAGTGTTTACTTACCCTTTTCTCGCTACACCCCAACCCAAACCTCCGCATCTTTTGTCAACCTGTCTCTGCTTAAACACACACTTTTTTTTCTCTCACAATTATTCGTTTATGAAAAAGTAACAAAAGAAAAGTAAACTACGATTTACACACAAATTTACCCTATGTTGCATTATGATTACGCTTTTGCCACATGAGTTATCTCTATAGAAGTCAAAGACATATAATGATTCTTCATTCGTAAAATTTACGCATGAAATTACCTTATTTATACTTTCTATTATTTCTGTTGGGTAGAGGAGTTGTTATCATGCTTCTATAATAGTGATTGATCAAGTAATATTGAAATCAAATGTCGATGGGTCATGCGTAGCAATAGCATTATAGATCTTATATGCACCATAAATTCTTCATTACTTGCCACAACATTGTCACATTCGATAAGTGGAAGGAGCAAAAGAGTTGAATTAAAAAACTATCACTTGATAAAAAAAGGTGAAAAAGGAAAAGGGGACCAGCATCCAATCCCAACCCTTTAAACTCATCTTTAATTTCTCATAAACACTTTTAACATTTTTGTAGTTTAGTACATTATGAATATTTCAAATTAAAAGTGTTAGTTAAAAACACTTTTCAACCTAATAATACTTGTAAGCGAATTAATGAATATATAAACCCTGATTTTTGGGTTCTGTAACGTTCCACCTTATCGTTAATGTGTTGTACACTCGGCCACCACCATTTCCCAATTTATTTTCATACTATTATTATTTTTGGAAACAAACAATTAAATGCTTAATAAAAGCTGGGATCATACGTTTTTGATAACCAGAAAGAGATCAAAACTTATACTAAAATATACGTAAATTTTATTTTTTTTGTAAATTATTTACTTAATATCTTGACGTTAAGACAAACCCAAAAATTTAAAATATAAAAAATTATGGTAACAACTAACAAGTTAACATGTTATGAGAAGAAAAAAACAATCTAACAAATGCTTGAAAATATAGAATTTGATAGTCCTAAAATTATGGCCCTCGCCACCAGCTTTTCTGTCTGTGAAAAAGAAATATTATTAATATTTTGAAATTTTGGCTCTAAACTTTCATATTCAGTGTCCCACTATTAAACCTAAAGACCAAAGAAAGAAAAGTAAGCATTAACTAAAATCATACTTATAAAACTATTAACCAAAGGAAAGGAGGATAGCGATTTACGTATAAAGAAAACATTATGGCTTATAATATAAGAGAAAATCGGTTTCGAGAGATCACACAAGGTTTTCTAATATCTCATAAATTAATGAATCTGCAGGTGATTTACGTAGGCAGGTAAAAGTTAGTGAAAGAAAAAGTGATTATCAAAAAAGTATTTTGTCCAACCAAAAATTTGCTGAGCCATCGAATCAATAGTTTCCATAGTAGATCAACATTATTTATGGTTCATACATGTGACAAATCCACCAAACATTGAACAGTCTTTTTCTCAAGACTCAAAACTTAGAAAATTGTAAGTATCTTTATCAAAAGAGACCGTGATCAGCTTCAACATATAGAGTTGTAATTTACTGATAGTTGCATATTGAAAATCATGTAACACAAACAACCCTTGAATTAATACAAGATTTTAAAGAAGCCACCCCTTATACTATTGCTAATTGAGTAATTGTCCGAGTGTTAAATTAGTAACTCAATTGGTTACAGTGATATTGTCTTAGCTAGCTACCTGATTCAAACTCAAATTTTTGTTGCTAAATGCAGTTTTAAGAAATGTTTTATAGCAAACAAAGAATGATGATTAAAATAATTGGACACAGATGGACATAAATCTGGAGTTTAGGTACAGATACCTGTATATTGGTCTGGAAACGAGCCAAAATAGGAAAATAAAATATATAATTATGAAAGTTAAAAATAAAAATAAAAAGAAGAAGAGAAAGAGACAGGCTGGGAAAAGAGAGACGCTAGATGAATCGGAAGTATCGTCTAAGTTTCTTCAGACAGCCTGTCTGTCTCCCACACGTGCGATTTATACCACATGATCCAATCGTATTACATGTCGTCTTATTGTAGTAATTGATTAGTACTATAAAATCAACAATTAAAGCTCTTAATGATTCGATTATTACTTGGAAGAGATCCACAAATTTGTCCTGGCATTAACCAATTGGAAGCTTTTAGCGATTGAGAATAATCGAATCAATCAAACTTCTCTTTTGTTGATAAGTACAAAAGATACACGAACCTACCGTACCTCTCTCTATCATTGGAAACATCATACTCCGTTTTTACATTTTGAGAGTTGCACATCATGCCGTCTTGAAGATTTTATGGATATATAAAACGGCTTGTAGTTTGGTCCACCTTAGTAAGGGACTGAAAAACTTTCATTCAACAAAAAAAATATACAACTTGAGAAAAATATCGAAGTGAAATTCATTTGGTTTATGTGAATGTACATGAGACATCAAGTTCCGAGACTATTCCTTGATGAACACGGAGCTTATAGGTATGAATGATAGTTAACATAGTTACTTCTTTATCTCAAGGATAGTAAAACCACCGGAAAGCAAAAATCACGAGTAAGACAAGAGAGAAGCCCATCGCCTGCAACAATTTAAGATCGAATTCATTGTTATTTCGTTTAATCAAGAACAACATTGTTAGACTACAAAAGCTATCTCTAAGAGTAATATGCATACACATAGAATCGTATGAAAGCACTTACAGTGATTGCGGAAGCAGCAAGACCGGCTCTTTCTCTAGGATCTTTACGATAATAGTTCCCGAAATAAAGGAATGCAGCATAGTACCACAAAAATGGGAACATAAATCCTAGGAGGAAGCTGTTAAAGGCAAAATGAAGATTAAATCAGGATTGGTCTTAAAACAGATAACATGGGATTAATAGGAGAACAAGTACTCACGAAAACCATCCGATTCCACAACCAAAGCATGGAAGAGGTTTGTCATATGCTCCTGTTTCCATGTCGTCTACATCTTTTACAAGTGTATATCTTTTTTTCCCACGAGCCATAGCATCTACCAAAAAACAGAGACAGTGTCTTTTACTTAGTTCACAGTGATAAGAAGGTGTTGACATGAATGCTTCATCTTTCACATCTTACGTTTAATATATTCGATGGTGAGAATCAGAATTTCTGAACTTGTATACATGACAAGACTAGGTGCATAGGCGGTAATAGTTTGTAAAACAGGTTGTGGTACTAACCTTTAATTGCGGAATAATGTCGAGAGGCTTGTTTCATGAGTTTGGCATGCCTATCAGCAATGAATTTAACCAGCTCGGTTCTACCGTTTCCAGATACAAATTTAGAATCTGCAATGAAACAGATACAATATTTACTTGCACACATATCCAAGAAGGTTCAAAGCAACACATATATATATGTGTATATCCTCCTTTTAAAAACTTTGTAGTACATTTCCAACACTTTCACTCAAACAAAATCATGAAAAATGAAAATGGACAGGAGAGAAACAACGTCGTCTAGTGATCTCATCTAAGTCATCTCAATCTCAACTAGGACAAAACAAATTCACAACTCAACTCTGTAACTAGATATAAATGGAACTCTGTGACTCAATATTCTAGTAAAATTAACCTCAAAGCTCATAGTTGAAGAGTCAAGAGAGATAATTACTTTCGTCCATGCTTTAAGCTATTGCTTATGACCCAGATCTTCAATTTCCCTGCAATCATAATAAAAACATCAGAATTTCACAAGCAGTAATCAAAGACTAGAGATACATTTCAATCAACACAAGACCAACAATACAAAGTGTGATTCGAAAACCCTAGCAGCAACTAACCAAAACTCACACTATAAATTTCAAATCCCCATCAAATCAATCAGCAACCGCGAAAACTTCAAACTCGAGATACGACTCGTCTCTTTAACAAAAATTGAATGTTTTGAGCTCAGTTGTCTACAGGATTAGCTTTACAAATAAATCAATTCGTCGATCCATCGTTTCATTAAATACCGGAAATTGCTCGGAAAAAAAAACAAAGATCGCAGAGAGAGCTCACCGAAGATAAGAGAATCTAGTGCAAGATTTTTCGAAATGAATCTGGCGATTAAACGAAATCTGAATCTGATAATTCAGACAAAAATCGTGTCGTCTCCTCTTTTTCTTCTTCAGTGTTCAACTTCGTCGGCGCTTTAAATGCGTATAAAGCTGAAGAAGAAGAAATTGAAACTCTTGAGAAAGTAAAAAACACTCTTTTACTAACCAACGCTTACTTCTTTCCTTTTTTATGAAATAAGAATAATAAAACAATGTTATTCGAAGAGATTAAATTTTTCACAAGACTAATTTTATTTATATTCTTTCACATTTAAATATGATATTTACCTTTTTGTGTAATTGTTGAATAATGTTGATGTGATAAAAAGATGATTTTTCTTGGGGATAAAAGCTGCCTTACACACCACTTTACAATTAACTTGTGATATAAGTATGTATTATTTTGTCTTCAATCACCTACAATCTAAACATTCACATGGATTTACAAATTATTGTGACGTTTATTCAACCATCCCATATTCTGGTTGGTTTAGTAGATTTAAACAAAATGAAAAAATTATGGTGATGAAGACTAATGTAATTTTTGGTAATGAAAAAATGATGTCAATACTATTGAAACTATATCACTCTAACGAAAACACACACACAAAGAGAAGTTATGAAACATCAAATAATAACACTAAATATTTACGTAGACGAATGTAGTGTTATTACAACTAACCCCAAGATAAAAAAAAATACAAGGGGGCTTTTTGTTTGGAAGTTACACTATTCCCATGTACATTATATATATCATGTTAGTAAAATAAATATAAAAAGATTAAATAATGGTGGGAAGACTAAGAAAGTAAATAACAAATTTAAGCAGGAAATTAATATTACAATGTAATTATTACCTGTTGTTTTATCTTTCTTTTTTCACTAAAGAGAATTTTTACCCACCATCAAAACTTTTTTTTTCACTTTTCTTCCAAACCTTCTTTTTCAATTCAAGGATTTGCTCTTGAATTTCCTTATTCCCTTCAAATCAACCACTACCACACTTATATTGTCTTTGCTTCCTTTTTGCAAAGCCATCTTCGACAAATACTCTGCCGCGGACATTGCTGCAGGATCTTTTCCTTCTCCTCTTTTCTCCGCCGGAAGCAAAGCCTCTCCGGCCATCGCGTTCTTCTTATGCCATAGTAAAATCCGTTTCCGAGCCAAATCGCACACTTCTTCGTTTGTCATTACATCCCAAAGACCATCACTTGCTAAGATGAGACAATCATCTTCTTTTACTCGCCGCACTGAAGTCACTTCTGGATCCGGAATTACTGACGGTTTAAGGTATCTATCGCCTGTTCGCGACGGGTTGTAATGTAAGGAAACAACTAAAAGAACCAAATTCATGGATCATTATCAAGAGAAAGTTAAATAATTACCAATGGATCTTGACATTGCGAGAACACCAAATACACGAGCCCCGTTCCACCGGATTACTTTCCCACCGGCAGCTTCTATCCTCGCCGCTTCATCATCCCTATCCGGCTACACATAAATGTAGACCCAAACGCTATAAGTACATTAACTAATCTATAGAAACATGCTATGATTGGTAACACCATAACAAAAAACCGCAAGTCCTAATGAATATATGATTGTACTAATTCATTCATAGAAACATCTATACTTACTTTGTGATCAACCGACAACGCGAGTGGCGTTTTGCCGCGACACAAAACCGCCCTAGAGTCGCCGCAATTCGCGACAAAGATGTGAGTCGGAAAGACAACCGCAACCACCGAGGTAGACCCAACAGTTTCCGGAGCATGAGCCACAGTTTCAATCTCCGAGTCAACTCTCATAAAAGAGTTGAACAAAGCCTTCTTCCACTTCTCTTGCCACGTGTCACCGTCACAAAACTCCGGTTTCTCCTTCACTATCTCCTCCGTCAAAGCCAGATGCATCCTCTCACGACAATAATTCGCTACCTAAACACACAAAAACAAATGTCAAAAACCAAGTTTTTGCAGTTTCCGATCATATCATATCGAAACCAAATCGATTCATTACCTGAGAACCGCCATGGCCATCGTAAACACCAAAGAAATGAGCACTCAAGTGAGGATTAAATCCATTAGTGACTCGACCATCAAGCAACGAACTAGAAGAAACTTGAAGGAATCTAGGAATCGTTGAGACAGAATCTTCCATCTCTGGTCGTCTACCACAAATCGAAGTCACTCCATATAAAGGAACACACTTGAACTCAAACAGACTTCTACTCTCTGTTCTACTAAGTACTTTCTTCTCACTCTGATTCATCGATCTCGGATCAAACTCATCTGAACCGTTGATTTCATCTCCGGCGGAGATATCCACACCTGCCATAGCAGATGATGATGATGTCAATGAATCTTGTCTTGTATTGATCTCAAAGGAAGAATCTTTCATAGCTCCGTCGCCAGAACAAGAACTTTCCGGTAAAGTAACCCTAGATTCACCGTTGCAATAGCCTCTAAGTCCGGCGTGAGGGTCAGTGAATGGTCTGAATGGAACAGCGACTGCAGGAGAAACTTCGTCCATTAAAGGAGGAAAAAAAAAGAAAAAAGAACTTTCTTGAACTTTAACAAAAACCCAAATCAGGAATCAAAGTTGGGAAGAGAAAGGAGAGAAATTGAAGTTGGATATCTAAGTATTCAAAGAGACAGATGTTAGATTGTTAAAACGCTTGGGTGTAAGAGAAAAGAACGAAAAGTCAGACAGATTTGAACATAATAAAAATTGATGAGAGTGTTGTTAACTTTATTAGATGAAGATGAAGACAAGAAACTCATGACTCATTAGAGGAAAGTGAAGACAACCTTAGCTAGCACATGAAACAGATAGAGAGAGATTTGTCAATTAAAGAACCAAACACACACAAAAAAGAAAAAGCAAACGTTTTCCCGAGGAAAAAAGGACTAAAATCAGAGTTTCCTGGATTCTGGGCAATTCGTTTCAGCCATTTAGAGATTCTGAACTCTCTCTCTCCCTCAATTAATTTCCAACCAAAAAAACTTTTTTTTCTCTTTCTTTCTCACAAACAAATAGTTTAGGGGATAATCAGTTTTAAAGAGAGAGGTCTTTATTTATTAAAAAAAATAGCACAATGTGAGATGTTTTAGTGAACAACAAAGTAATTAGAAAGACTTAAGGAATTGTGGAAACAAAAACAAAGGGTATTTATTTTATTTTGACTTGATTAAATTTTATTTCTTATTCTATTTACTATCGTGTCACCCCTCCATTATTATTGGGTATCTTTATAGAAGTTTTGAATACAGATGTTTTATACGTTTCCTATTTTACCAAAATATCTTGCATTAAACGTTATGAAATTAGATTTAAGATAAATCCAAACTTTTTACATAATGAGTAATTTACTTATTTCACATAAAAATAATATCTCTTAGGAATTGCTCTTTTCTTTTGAGCTTTAATCAAAATTGGTCGACAAAAAACGTAATTTACTTATTTTATACAAAAACAAATTTCTTTTATTTTATTTTTTGTTTAGTGTAACATGCCATATGTCACAAAAATATATTTTATAGTAAAAGATGAAAACACCAAAAAATATACAAATTATGATACAATTTTTATTAGTTTAGTAGAAAATATATTCATCTACACTGACCACACTAGTACATTAATGCTACTAATAAAAATGAGGTACTATAATAATTACAAAATTTACTGACTAGAGAGCTTGCTCTGATATTTTTGGTTCTAGAGTTCAAAATAAAATAATGACAATCGGGTGGATACCAAAAACAGAAAGGAGGAGAATCAAACTCGAGAAGGCAAGAAGTGTTGTGTTGTCAACAGATGATTCTTTTTACTTCCAAAACAATATTGAAGAAAAAAACAATATTGAAGAAAAATAAAATCATTTTCGAAATAACAATCAAATGGGTCCCATTATTGTCGGAAAACAGACCGGATGATCGCCACGTAGACAGAGAGAAAGTCATTAGATTTGGTGAAGAGGATGGCGTGTACGGTGAGAGATCTGTTAGTTGGGATGGCGGGAAAAGATGAGCCGAAGAGGTTCATTGCACTGACATAGACAACACCTCTCTTTTAACTTCCGTAAATATCTTTGTGTTTCCTTTTTTATTTGGTGTCTGTTTTATTTATTTACTTGTTTTTAAACAAAAATAATAATACGTGTTCCATAATCATTGGACCATGTAATGATATGTGAAGTGAAAGTAGCTTTGGTTGGGCAACAAATACACTGAACCAATCGTATAGTTATATAACTAAAAACGTATATATGAATTTCTGTTTTTATTTATTTATTTACGATTTCATGAATATTTTTTATTCACTGGATATGAGTCATGTGACCTTGATTTTATTTTTATTTTTGAGATATACGTAGATAGATAGACGCATGCAATTTCTTTAAAGTTAATTCATTTTTTTTAGGATCTCTCGCAGCTGTCAGATAAAGTAAAATATCTTTCGATATAAAATAAAAAACAAAACCAGCTCATATTGTATAGTATACTATGTGTCACATATTTTGAGATGATCAGTTGCTACACGGATCTGTTAAAACTTAAAAGGTAGTATTGAATAAAGTGGCGGTCACATAGAAGTACAACTAATATCTATTTGTTAAATTTTGTCAATATGATATCAAATACAAAATGATAATAAGAAAATTATATAAAATTAGACCATATTCTTAAATTTTTATACATAAAGCTAAAACATCTAAACTTCATTACAAGGTAAGAGAAATTTGACGAATCTGGAAGTTATTACTGAGTTATTTTCGCTCGAAATAGTAAGTTACCAACTTACCATTTTTGTGAAGCTGCAAAAATAGTGAGACGTGAATCACCTATTGGACTGGGCTAGGCCCATCGATTCTCTGATAAACTTTCATTAAATAAACGTTTGACTTTTGCCACCACACCGCATGTTTGATTTTTTGTTGTCGTTGAAACAATTATATTTTTCGAGACAATACGAAATTGATTTTCCCAGTGATTATGTGGCTGAGTGGCTCAGGTTTTGTTTTTCTCCTTAATTTTCTTGGCCAATAAAGAAAATAAAAAACATGAAATCATTACTTTAAAGACAAAAAAAAACTCTTGCTCCTGTGTTGAGAGCCTAATCCAAGATTCTCTTCCATGGCTTCTATTTTCAGACCTTCTTCAGCTTCACTTGATTTACGACCAAAGGTATCAAACAAATAAGCTTCTTTATTCACTCCTAGCGTTAGGTTACTCGATTTCCAGAAATTGTTGTTTAGGGTTCTTACCTTTTGGATGATCTTGAGATAGTCCTAGACGCTAATCTTGTAAATTTGGCAATTAAGGGCTTCTTTTCTTTAGTTTTCAAGTAATTGAGTTAAAAGGAGAAATTAGGATTGTGAGTATCATTCAAAATCGATTACTTTACCTTGGATTGATCATTGATGATGAATCTTTTTTGGTATTTGGAAGGTTATTTGCACGAATCTCTCTACGAAAGAGCGGTTTGAGTTTCAGAAGAAGAGTGTGAGGAAAGAAAGGATCAATGTTAGGTTTTATAGCTTGAAGGCTAAGGCACAAGGATCGTCAATTGAAGGGATTAGTGTTGTACAAGAGAAAGAGCTTAACAACAAAACCGGTAATTAACTGATAATAAGTAATTGTGTTGATTGTCTGCTGGTTAGTGGTTACAACATTTTAAGCAAATGTCACCATTTATCTATAGACACTAAGCTCGGATTACCAGTTTTGATTGTTGATTGTTATTGTAGATTATGGAGTTGTTGGGGTTCATCATGTCGGTCTGCTCTGCGAGAACCTAGAACGGTCACTCGAGTTTTACCAGAACATTTTAGGCCTTGAGATCAACGAAGCAAGGCCTCACGACAAGCTTCCATATAGAGGAGCATGGTTATGGGTAGGTTCAGAAATGATTCATCTTATGGAGCTTCCAAATCCAGATCCATTAACAGGTAGACCCGAGCACGGAGGCCGGGATCGACACGCTTGTATTGCAATCCGTGATGTTTCAAATCTGAAAGAGATCTTAGACAAAGCTGGTAGTTTATATTTTTTTATTCTTTCTTCTTAGTTTCTTTTGGCTTAAAGGATGTTTCCTTTCGTTCTGAAGAAGATTTTTTGATTTTGTAGGAATTGCATATACAATGAGTAAGTCAGGGAGGCCAGCGATATTTACTCGTGATCCAGACGCAAACGCTCTTGAGTTCACCCAAGTTTGATTTGAGTCTATTTGTAGATGAATCCTCTAAACTTTCACTTGATTATCAGTTGTAAATGCTCTTCATATAGAACTGCAAAAAGCAAACCAAATCCTTGTTGACTTATTATATAATACCACAATACATATTCACAGAGATGATACACCCGATTCAAACAAGTTCAGGGTATTTAGTCAATATACGAATTAGACTAGACTGTATATATATTAGTGTGATCAGTAGGAGCCAAGAGTAGTGGAGAGGTCTAAGCGTGAACGAGATCGCCACTCTCGTATAGCCGATCTGAGAGTGTGGTTCGGTGTAAGATCAGAATGTTTGAGCCGATGCTTAGTAACAGGAGACACATCTTGATGTTTTTGAATCCATTCTTTTATCGCTTTTCGTTCGTATGTGAATCCATCTGCTGCTATTTGTGGATCTTCCATTATTTCCTACAATCAACCAGAATCAAACATTTTAAAACCTGAGCCATCGAGAATTGTGGTTGGTGTGCATCGGTTATTCGATTTACCTTAAGAATTGGACAGTAATAGTGAGTTGGTGCTCGTGCGTTAGCTTGTTCTGTCTTGAGTCTACTATTTGCAGATTCAAGAATACGTTTGAGAGCAGGCAAGACTTGTGTGCTAAGATCTGGTCTGTCTCTGCATTTGAGCTGCGAACACCTGATTGCAATGCGAGCTAGTTCTTTCGCTTCGGCTATGGGCCAGTCTTTGACTGATCCATCTAACATATCTTCAAAACAGCCTCTCTTTACTGCATCTTCAACGCAGAAAAGAAGACCGTTGGGATGTCGAGCGGTTAAAAGCTGGAGAATTATGATTCCAAATGCGTAAAGATCTGATTTCGGTCTGATTGTGCCGGTTCGTTGGTATTCCGGGTCCATGTAGTAGAGTGTACCGGCGATAATCGAGTTTCTGTAAACCGTCACACTGTCTGGTGCTTCGTCTGACATGAGTTTTGCGAGTCCAACGTCACCGATTTTGCTGACAAAGTTTCTGTCTAAGAGAATGTTGCCTGGTTTGAGGTCACGGTGGACGATGGGCTCAGGCTTAGAGTTGTGGAGGAAAGCTAAACCACAAGCTGTTTCATAGATGATTCGGAATCTGATAAACCATGAGAGAGATGGTTTCCCTTTTTTGGGAGAGATGTGACAATCTAAGCTACCATTTTCCATGTACTCATAGACAAGGCATCCATTTTCAGGACAAGCACCAAGGAGAAGAACCACATGGGGATGACGAAGCTGGCTTAAGACTGAGATCTGCAAAGTAAAATAGTTGATTTCAGATCTCAGAGTGTTAAAGGCTGCTGTTGTTATTAGGCCATGAGACTACTAGTAATTTACCTCTTTCAAGAATTCCTCTTTCTTTTCAACAGAATCAGGTTTGAGAACTTTAAGAGCTACTGGGGTATGATCAAGACTGCATTTGTATACTTTTCCATATCCTCCTTCGCCGATTATTTTACGGGAAGAGAAATTATCTGTAGCTGCAGCTATTTCTTCTTTTGTGTACTTTCTGTATCGCCCGTCTCTCAAGAAGAGTTGCTCAATGACTTTCTGTTTCTCTATGGACTGTTTGAGAGCATCTAGCTCGGCTAATTGCCTCTCGCAGAACTCTTTGGCTAGCATTGATTTTGCTTCCTCGACTTCTTTTACAGCTTTTAGATGCTTTTCTTTCTCTTCTGCTGCTGCTTTCCTTCGCATTTCTTCTTTTTCCAGAGCAGTGATGACCCTTTCTGTTTCTTTGATACACTCAGAGGAAAGAGACTGGACCTGAGGTCACAACATGGGATTGAGTTTATGAATCCATAAGATGTAAAAACATTAGGAAAGGATTTCGAGAACAAAAAAAGTTTTCTTCTAGAACTCCAACCTGTGTTTGTTTATGAACTAGCTCTTCACAAGCTTGTTTGTACATGGAAAGAGTGGTTTGCACTTCTTTCCTTAGCTGCTCTACCTCAGCTCTTACACCTGACTGCAAAAACAGATCTTGGATCAAAATCATATGCATTTTGTGTCACAGAGAATCAAAATGGTCATATATTAAATGCTTCACCTTTGGTGTTTTTAAGTGAGGTCTAGGATCCATCTGTATTTTACTAGTGGAAACAGTACTATGCCTAAGGATAGAACGACAGTGTTCGTCATCGACCAAAACAATATCAGTTGAAGAAGACTGTGCATCAGAATACACTCGAGAGGTCGGATGACTATGCGGTAAAGAGCCAGGCCTTCCAATTCTCATCCTGCCTGAAGATGTTATAGATGAAGCAGACAACCCTGTCTTATCAGAGCGTGTGCGACTGAAAGATTCTGTATAAGCTTCAGCTCCTTCTGGTATACGGAAACTAGATGATGAATCTGTTGAAAATTTCACACAGAAACAAAAACCACAGGGGAAATCAATAAAACTTGTATTTTTTTCCTTCTTGACTTCAGATTTTAGATCAATGCAATTGAAACATACCTGCGGTAAACTGATTCGTCGATTTGGTTAAGATTCTATCTTTACAAACAACATATATCTCACATGTCTCTGGAGCTTCTCCTAGCACCGTTAATGGCATTTCTTGTCCTTTTTTCCTGTCAAAACCAATCCAAACGTCTAAGCAAGATCATACCATATACAAACACATACTAGATATCAAATCCCATTATGTAACATTACCTTGTGAGGAAATTAGAAGAGCAAGAGCCAATCACTAAACACTCAACATCAGTATCTGACATATACTTCAAAAGAGCCTTTGCAGGATCATGATGTTCCAACAACAAAGTCTCAACCTAAACATTTAACCAGTAAAATTATTCCATAAGCCTTCTCCAAAACTTCCAAAATCAGTATCATAAATTTAGCTTTCACAGAAACTCACTTTGTTGGATTTGCAGATCCTCTTAAACGGAACAAAAACTTGTTCAAATTCTTTTCTCAAATCTCGTTTATACATAGACACAACACTCTCATCCAATTCCTCTATTGGAATCTTCGATCCAGCTTTTAAATCAAACAAAAACTAGTGTTAAATTTTCATGAATCTCGAAATTGATTTAACAAAAAAATTCGAATCGAGACTTACAAGGAGATGGAATAGTAGTAACTGTAGGCATGACATGAACAAGAACTAATCTATCGATTTTAGGAAGGAAATTTTCGATTGTCCAACGAAGAGCACGACGACTAGCAGTTCCTCCTACGGCGTCACCGACGGATCCTTTAACAGCGACGGATACTGAAGAATACGACGGAGCTCCGCCGATTAATTCGAAGAATTTGTTCGTCATCACCACCATGAAAATGAAACTTGTTGCTCTTTTTCTCAGATGGATTTTGTGAGGAAATGGGTTTTGGAGAAGAAGACCCGCGTTTTTAGTTGACTTGGATAGAAAAAGTGGGTGATGTATTTATTGACTGTTGTGAAAATTGAAAGCGCCTACTTTATTAGAAAAGTCTTTTTCGAAAAAATTGTTATGTTGGGACTTATATTTTTGTGAAATTTAAGATATGGTCGTTTTATTGATAATTTTGAAGGTTTTAATTGATATAATTGTGAGAAAAATATTAGAAAGAATGTTCTATATTATTTCAAGGGGTTGACATTAATAAAGATATATAATTCATTTTGAATAAAATGTGCAAATAGCGAATTTAGAAGTGATTTTATTGACTAGTAATTGTTTTTTTAAAGGGTTAAGAAGAAGTTTCATTGGATTGATTAATTTAATTGATAATTATGTGGTGCTTGTTCTTAGATTCTGTATGTGATGCAACGAACATATACTTGTTCTCTGTTCTTGTTAATATTAGATTAATGATTAAAGACGGCACACTAACCACTTGTAGTTTCACTAATCCAAAATTAGCAGTTTCTTGTTTATAAATAATGTGTATAGATTATTGAGTAATTTGCACTTAGGAACACGAAAGTGATCATATTTAAAATAAATGGCAATCGTAAACAATATAAGCGAAATAAATTGATAAAAATTAAAAGCATGTGTTGAACATTTTTACTCTTGTTGATTTAAACATTTCTCGGTCACTAACCACAAAACAAAGACTGATTTTTTTCTTTTCGTTTCCATCTCCATTTCGATCACTCCTTAGATTCTATACATGTTTGTTTCCAACTTCCTAGTAACCCACATACCATTCTTTGATCGATTATTCAGATAAATCAACATATATATACACAAACCTAAGAGTTGATAAGTAAATCATACTTTGAGATAGGTTTTTATCATGGTTGCTCCGGTTGGATCAGAGATGAGATGATTGATGAGACCTTTTCTCAAATTGTTTGGTGAAATGACGAACATGTATAAAGCAAAGAGAACGAGATCTCCTGATGTTAATGTTGATCCTAGAAACCCTTGCCACATCCTGAGTAAGTGAAAAGAAGAATCAATTTTCTTGTTTACAGTAACATTGTTATGAATCACGAATCAGTGTCTTGCTTACCATTTTGGAAGGCGGAAGAAAGTACGGAAGAAGCTTCTAATGCCTTCGGTATCGAATTGAACTATGAGTGCAAGACCAAAGAGAAAGAATGCTCTCTGTCTTTTCCTTTCTGGTGGCCATAAAGTATCCCAAGCTGCCAAAAAATAGAAAATCACAAGTTTTAAAAGTTTCTCATTGTGTGAAAGAACAGCATAGTTAACTTTGTGGTTTATATAGAGCTCACCTTGTCTTGAAATATTACTGTTGATCTGTTTGGTAGTCTCTTCTCTTAGTATCTCTGCGATGACTGATGCATATTTTGGAGCTTCAGACAAAGATCTCACAACTGAATAGCCTGTTTAATTGGGGGAAAGCTAAGTCAGAGATGGTACAGATTCAAGATGTGAATAAAAGTACATCGGGTCAAGGCTTCTTGCTCTTACTACCTGTTGCGGGATGTACCATGCTAGCGGCAGCACCAAAGGCGAGATTCTTTTGTTCGGTGTTTGGCAAGGAACCACCAACTGGGATATAGGACCACTCCTACAGTTTTATATTAAACGAATTAAAAAAGCAAATAAGAAGTTTCTATGTTGATATAGGACCACCAATTCTTACCTCTTCGTAAGTCTTTAGAATTCGAATTCCGAGTGTATCTAATCTTAACATGAGCTTCGTTTTTAGCAAATCAAAGGGCATGACATCTTTTGAGGCCAAACATGTCTCCTGAAAGGATTTCCAGCTGATGAGCAACAGACTTATCACAATAACGATTTAACTAGAAGGAGAGAGAAACACCAAAGAGAACCTCGAAGAAGAGTCTTGACTTTGTCATAGGCATGGCGTACAGAAACGTTGGATACTCAGCTTCTAAGCTCCGAACTTTCTCGTTAGTATAATCTCTGTAATCCATGAAAACCATTTGATCTGGATCATATGGACTATTTTCCACCTGAAGATTTCAAATAGAAAAACAGTCTCAATGAACAATGATTCCTCCATATAGTTATTGCTGTGGAATATCATATTCAAATTATACCTCAACCTCCACGCCGTATGCAGTTTGCACACAGACTCTAGGTCCACCAACTTCGTATTGCAAGAGCTTTCCCGAAGCTGCTCCAGAAGCAACAGTGGCAAGCCTGCATTTGCTAGAAGTCAGAACCTTTTCGTAGTGGTAAAACCAGAATAGTACTAGCTGACTTGTTACCTGCAGGGAATGACGTTATTGTCGTCACAAGCAACAAGTCTAAGGCCATCAGAAGCTTCTGTTATGCTGTCAACTTTCGAGCTAAGGTACGAGACACCTGACTCGACACACCTAGAAGACATTAATAACAAATTATGTATTTAAAACAGTTCAAAGTCATGCAAAAATAACTAGAGAAAAAGCCTCTCAAGATATGCATAGTGGAACCATACTTTACCTCCTCAAAAGCTCCTCATGGAGCAAACGTCGACTAACTCTTCCATAAGCACGGCCAATGGTAATAGGCTTGTCATCATCCAGATACACAATAGTCTCTCTCCAAACATGCTCAATACATTTTTGCAGCCCAAGATCTTCAACAGTAACAATAAACAACATGTTAAACACAGACCATGAAGATAGTGACTAAAACAATGGATCATTGAGATTTTTACCATTGAATTCATCTTCCCAAACACCGTAATTGTTAGTAAAAGGAAGATCTGGACCAATGAGTCCAACTTTTAATCCAAGCTTAGCTGATTCTGCAGCCAAGGCTAAACCAGCAGGACCACAACCAATAACCACTAGATCCAAAGCACCATCACCAATTGATATAGGAGGCAACTACAAAAATCCACAATCAAATCCATAAATACACAACGAATAGTGGTTTGTTTTCTTCATAAACAAGGCAAGGGACATTGAAACAGACCTTATCAACAAGCTTAGACTGTTCATCCATATCTTTGTTCTGCTGCATTTGAACAAATAGAATCTCAGAACCACCAGCTTTCACAAAATCTTCTTCGTCAGCGAAATCTTCTCTCACCGCTACACAACTCTCACTACCGGAACTTCCGCCGCCGCTAGCTCTGACACTACACAAACCGAAACGAATATTCCTATAGCTGTATCTCTTAACCACTGGAAATTTCCTTCGACAACTCCATGACGGAAATGTTGAAACCGCCATTGCTGCGAAATTCCTAGCCCCAACACACTCCATTTTCCTCCTCCAAATAATTTCGAATACAGCGAGAAGACTTACACCATTGTTATATTGTTCTATCAAGGTATAGCAAGCAGAAAGAGGAATCTAATTATTTCCTTTTGTAATATTTGGAAAAAAATCTCAAAATCGAAAATTTCTCAAAATGACTTGGAAGAGCCATAAAGACGAGAGGACGATAACAAGGATAGACCACTGCTTCGATTCTGCAACGTGTAATTTTCTTATTGGGGGAACAACCCATGTAAGGTCCTTTTTGTGAAAACGCGTGTAAGAACTGGATTGGTGCGTGCGATTTAAAAGTAGCCTAATAAACGACAAGTTAGGAAACGTAGCGACCTAGTTCGGCTATAACAGGCTTTAGTACAAAAAACAACTTCTACGATAGATGGGCCGTAGCTACTTCTTGGACCTAAAAATGCAGTCCATTGAAACTCGCACACGTCTAGTGTTGACTTTACTTCTCAGGGTCAACTCTCTCAGAGAACACAAGTGAAACTAAAAGCAAAATCCAAAATTGCATTGCCAAAATAATTAAACTCAGTTTCAGTAAACCATGGGAGAAGTAGTTCAGACTGAAGAAAAAAAAAGAGAGACAAATTTCAAGTTTGTTGATACCATCAAATCAAGTTGTTGAGCTTATAAGAGAACAAGCCCGAGTTCCGCTGGCTTCAAGGCACTTTTCAAACGGTAATTGTAGAGATAGTAATGAAGTTGTCCATCTCCTGGCCCAAACTTCAGTTCTTTCAAGAAACTCTCATTGTGCATCACATCCAACGCGTTGAACACATCGAAACCCTTTTGCTTTGAGACAATTAGCGCATCATTCATCAGCTGAAGAAACGAGGTCTGTGTGGCCACATTGTAGTAAGAATACGCAGCTTTCAATGTAGTGTAGTTCGGGTTACCGAGGATGGTTGAAGGGAGAGTGTAGAAGCTGCAGAAGTCAGTGACATCGTGAGTTTCAGGGCTTTCTACTAGGTAACTGTCCACGACATCTTCTCTTGGGAGTAGCCAATGCTCGACATCATTCTCATCAAAGTCAGTCGCGACTCCAAACTGGCTGAGGTAGTTCCTAAGCAACCGTGTAACAGCAGGGACATCGCGTGGTTCCATTTTCCTGAATCCAGGAGTGATCGGTGCATCTGGTAACTTGTAGAGTTTGATGGTTCTGCTCATTGTCATTCTCGCACCAAGCCTTGAAAACCCAACATCAATTAGCTTCTTCGGGTTCAATGACCTGTGCCAGTATTGACAGGTGGTGATTGGTGTAGGAAGGATAACTCCTGCAGTATAAGCTGCTTGCCATATGTTCTCCAAGTGAACCCTTCTAGTCACCTCCTTGATCATGACAGGAGCGAGCCTCTTAGACCTGAGCTTCTTGTGAACACACAAGAAATTGATCTCTGCCATTTTAACAACCTCATCACGCACCCTGATTCTTGCTGGCACGCCGCTGATGAAAGCAACGAGTTTCTTCGAAGTCTTGGCTCGAACTCCAATATGCCAGCTCTGGTAATAACCCGGTGGACGTAGTGCCCACCTTAGAAACTCCTTGGAGTAATTGAACCTGAACATATTCTCATCATCCTCAACATAGTTGTTCTTGAGAAGGTTGTATACCTCTGAACACATATCATCAGAGTTCATATCACATGTCGTCCACTCGTAAACAGAAGGAAGGTTGTACGGCTCTTGCTTAACCTCAGATAATGGAGTTGCAGGCTCAATCGGACCTTCAGGCAAACTCGTATCCCCAATATCCTTAAACTGCCCAACAGGTTGAGTCTCCCAGAACTTATGAGTCTTTGCCTCTGACATTGAATCCTGGAACCTTCGAACTATGGTTTCCAGCGAAGTATCATCCTTCACCAATGGATTAGCTTCAACAATTTGATCTGCTTTCTGTTCTACAGAGCCAGGTGGTGAATTGTTATCTGCCATTTCCTACAATTACAAAACTTATAGAGCTAAGTTCGAGAAAACAACAGATCAACATCGAGCAAATCGCCAAATGCATTTCTAAATACGTCTTTGTAAACACTTCCAAAATGTCACATCCATAAATCACCATAAGCCAATTTCCACCGAGAACGAACTCAATACACAAAACCAAGGTTAAATCTAGCTTACAGATCAAATTCAAGTTCTTAGGTTACGCGTGAACTTAACAGGGGAAAAATAAAGTGATTACACTAAGGACCGATCAGATCTTACGATAAATCAAAATCAAACGAAAAGCTGAAGATTCTTAAGACTCACCGATTATGCGCGAACAGAAGAATCCGTAGATCCTCGCACCGATAACAGATCCTTGAATAGAGAAGTAACAGATCTCTGGAACGATTTATCGGATCCGAGTTACCAGATTCGAGATTTAGGGTTCCAGAACAAGTAAACTCTTCTGAGAGGAGAAAGAATAAGGAAAAAGACGAAGGGCGTCATGTGTGAAGTAATGGATAAAATCTTAATACTTCATGTGTATTGCATTTTGCCCCCTTTATATTACTTCTTCTATTAATTTGACCCCGTTTTTTCATTCCATCACTATGCAGTGAACGAAAATAACATGAACAATTTCTACTGAAGAAGACATTTTCAGTATTACTAAAAAACTATATATACGATGTTCCAATTCCAAACACTGAATTTAATTTCCCTCCGCAGTAAAAGAACCAGATGAATAAAAATTAGAAAAAACCAAAGCAAACAAAAAAAAATCAGCAAATTTTCTCGTTTCTCCAATATAGAGTCGAAAGCAAATAAAAAGCTCTGAACAAATACGACAACTTTGCTAAGCGATGGATGGATGATGTATCAGTGGTGGTGAAACCTTTCGTCGGAGACTTGGAGAGTCTCAATGCCTTTGATAGCAGAATCGTAATGTTTTCTGGTGGAAGAAGATCTCTTCCCTTCCGGCGTTGTAACTACCGGAGAGTTTCTTAAACCGGCGCCGGTTCGGCATCTCTGTAGCTCCTCTGACGTTACTCTCCTCGATGATCCTGCTGATTGTGCAAACAGTGACGAGCTTGGCATCTGTTACATCAAAACACATCAAATTGTTTGTTACTTATACACGCAACAGATCCATTCACTTATACACGCAAAATTCAGAGCCATTTAAAAATACATGTCAACGATGTTCCAATTCCAAATACTGAATTCAAATATGTACTTATTTTGCTTTAAATCCATTTGTTTTATTTGAAAGTTGAGACTTACCTTGTAAGAAAGTGGAAACTGGAAACTAGTTTAGTTTAATCCTATTATATGAAGCTTGAATATACGACATAATATAAGAACCCTTTTTTGAATTGAGATTTCCCATTCTCAAGTTCCTAAAATGTTACTTTTTCCAAATAAATAATAAAATTCGAAATAAAAACTGAAAGTTTTAAGTTGTTTTCTCTGCAAATTTAATACGATTTCGGTTTTTTGGGTGTTTTTATTTCTCGGGGAAGATTACTAACTTCAGATTCACATTCAAAACGTGATTGCTACCATATGCTAACGAAAAAGTTTCAAACAAAAAAGATTTGGTTTTACACTTTAAATCTAGAGATATAGAGTTTTAGATTTGCTAAAGCAGTGTTTGTTCGTGTAGAGAGAGATAGAGAACAAGGAAACAGAGCAATATTGTCATACCATTGGGCCTCTAGATGACAAGTTGCCAGAGTTTTCAAGAGCTCCTGACATTCTCCTTCGTGACGAATCCATTGGTGGTCTTCCTCCTTCTTCCTCGCCTTCAAACAAACAAACAAAACTTTCAACTTTCAAAGTTTTAAACATTTGATAAGTTCAAGAGCTCATCATTTTAAACAAATTCACCTCCGTATCTATCGATGCTGGTTAGTCCGGGAGGCAAACCCGCACTGGTTCCAACCGCAGGACTTACTAGGCCACGGGATGGAGGAGCGGTTAGCTGTGACTGTTGATATTTCAATATGGTCCAGTCAAAGACATAATCGAATTGAAACCCTGCAAAACAGTCTAGTGTTAGAAAGCGCAGATTTGGGAAAGAAAATATGTGGGAGGGATAGAAGAAAAGCTTCAAAACCTTCGCGGATAAAGAGGTCCCGGAATATTCTTTTGAGGTAACCGTAATCTGGTTTATCATCAAACCGAAGCGATCGGCAGTAGTGGAAGTACGATGCGAATTCGGATGGGTAACCACGGCACAAGGACTGGAGGAAAATGAGCAATTTGTAAGCAAAAAAATGTAGAAGTTTGAAATAAAGAATCAAACTTTGTGATTGAGACTTTACCTCAATTGATGTAGAGACTTTCTTTTCACTGATTCTCTCATACTTTTGTTTCTTGGTTCCAGCTTTAAGTCCTTGCCATGGAAGACTAAAAAAGAAACCATGAGACATATTTTAATAAAGTATGAGAAGAACGAAGTGAAACCACAAGTCATGCAGGTAATAATACTCACCTTCCTTTAAGGAAATACATGAGAATGTAACCAAGAGATTCTAGGTCATCCCTTCGGCTTTGCTCTAGATGTTCAAAACGGACAGAGAAAACAGATTAACATATGCATAGTCTTCAGAGTATTAAAAACGAAAATCTTCTGTCAAGCTTACCAATTCCCAAGTGAGTGTTCATACTAGCATATCTTGCAGTTCCAGTCAGATTCTTATTTTCTCTGCCAAAAAAGGTCATGATGGAAGAATTTAGTATTGTACGCTGGAAGAAGAAACACGGACTGGTTACAAATCTGTTGTCTCACCTGTAGGGAATGTGCTGGTGGGTAGTATTATCCCGGTATTTCTTTGCAAGACCAAAGTCGATGATGTGTACCTTTATAAATAAAAAAGTGTCATTTTTGAGATCACTCGAAAGCTAAATGAGAACAAAATCGAAAATATAGGTGAAGGAAACCTGGTTTGCGCGCCTTCCTAAACCCATAAGAAAATTGTCTGGCTTAAGATCTCGGTGAAGGAAAGATTTCGAATGGAAATACTCAACACGGTTGATCTGAACATAAACAGATTTGATCAGTAGACTAATCTAAGGAAAAGGAGTCACATATAAACAGAAGAAGAGATCTACCATTTGATCTGCGAGCATGAGGACAGACTTCAAGGAAAGTTTCCTGCTACAGAAATTGAACAAGTCTTCAAGACTAGGCCCAAGTAAATCCATCACCAGAGTATTGTAGTCACCTTCAACACCAAACCACTTGATATTTGGAACACCAGCTGCCATTATTAAAGAATCATAAGAGATTAAGAACATGGTTATGAAAGAGCTAATAGAAAGAAAAAAACAAAGGACAAAAAGAATGTTTATCAGAAATGAATATTTACTTCCTCCCTGTAGAATTCTGTATAACTTGGATTCATAGAGCAGCTGAGGATGTTTCGTCTTCACATTTTCCTGCCAATAAGATAGAAAAATTACTCTCAGTATTGCACCAAAGGCCTTGTAGCACCATAAATATGAAAGAAGCTTTGATGGACAAGTGAAGATTGGACTTTTGTACCAAATTATCATCAATGTTGATCTAATTCAAGTAACTCAATAAATGTTTTTAAGCTCTAACCAATGTCAAAATCTAACTTCAGAAGTTAATCCATCATCCATCTCTTTATATAGTAAACAAACTACATTGTCTCTATCTGCAATAAAAACCTTCACATAACACAAAAACAAAGTTTGCAGGAAGAAACTCACAAGCTTGATTGCAACTTCTTCATTCGTTTGAATATGAGTACCTAAACAAACAACATTCCAAGGACAAAGTTAGGAATGTAGAATACTCTAACTTACAATTTCAAAACAAAATCAATTGAAGAAAAGACGAACCAAGATAGATCTCTCCAAATGAACCGCTTCCAATTTTCCGGCCGAGACGATATTTGTTTCCCACACGAGGCTCCATCGATAATCACCAATTCAGAAATCCAAAACCCTAAAAACTATAATAATCTCTCTCAACCCAAACGCCGACTCTAAAGGAGAAAATTTTAATTCTCTTTCCCCAAAAAAAAACCCAACAAATTTGTGCTCTCCAAAAAGAACCCTTTAATCCACCGGAATCAGCAACGCAAACCCAAAACAGAAATCAACAAAAACGAAATTAATCTGCAAAATTAGGGTTGGAACAAAGACCCAATAGTCATCTTCATTCTTCCAACTCCTCCTCTCTCACGATCTGGAACAAAAGATTCGTAATGTCGATTCTCTTCTAGCTTTATCTTTCTCTCTCTCTGTCTCTTCACGCGAATTGAAAAAACGAGGATAAAAATTAAAAAAGGTTAAGCTTTGATGAAGGAAGGAAGAGAATGAAGGTGTTTCTCAAAGTTTGGGTCTTTTCCTTTTCTTTCTTCTCTCCTCTTTCCTTTTTTCTCTTTCCTTACAGGTAACTATTATTCCTCAGCTTACACGGTTCCACATATCCCGGTTTTATTAAACCGAAATCCGGTTAAATAAATAACTATAAATCGTTTCAAATTTTCAAACTAATACGTTATGTTAAACTTAAACCCAATATCAATCACTTATTATCACCATACTTAAATTTCATCAACTCATATTAATTACGTATCATAACGATTTTTTAATTTTCCGGTTTAGTTCGGTATTTTGGAATTTGGACTTATAACACGCGTAGAGTTTTAAATTATTTTTAAAAGTTAAAAAAATGTGAGAAAATTGGGATTGGCTACGAGTAAGAAATGCGTCACCAAGCGTGAGAGCTACGCGTGCCGTTGGTGAGCGGTAAAGATCGTTTGGCACGTGACTTCCATCCATCATTATGAGTCAAATATACTCAAACGTAATCCCCACGTGACTTCATTCTTTTAGTTTTGTCTCGGTATTTTGACTTTACTAGTCTAAATTCTTAATCATAAATTGTACGAGGAGGAAAATTAAATATTTGTAACTTTGGACAGTCGAAATAAATAACTGTTTTCTATTATGAAATAGTCATTCATTATTTTAAGTGGATTTTATTATAATTGATTGAAGAAAATAATGATATCGAAGGTACAAAGTAAATAAAAGGTTACAAACCTCAAAAACATAAAAATACATGTAAAATTAAATTATTTTAAATAAAAATGAGTACAAGTTATACTCTAAATAAAGAATCGCCCAATACTATTAGGGGAGTGAAAAAAAAAAGGAATATTCAAAAATTTTGAAATAATTTAATTGATCAGATTAGGAAAATTGGTAAAATTAGTGCCTTGGGCTTGGAAGACCCATGCAAGATAGTCTAGGAGAGACACGAATCTTTGGGCTGGGTCTTGGCGATGGTATTGGGCCAAATAATCCCATTGTTCCGTTGACTACACGAGGAGAAAGGTTGACTTGTTCAAGCGCCCGCGTCTGCAGATCCATTGGGTAGTCCCGCACACACCCGATCCTTGGACCGTTTCCTGTACTCCACTTGCATGAAAATCGTTTCTGTTCATCTGAACCGTCCGATTTCGCCACCATCATCGACGGCTTAGTGCTTCCATCATTATTGACCAGATGATCATCGTCGTCAATCGCATTCATCTACAACACAATTAATTACGAAAGTTTATTAAAATATAGCAAAGAAATAAATAATAAAATGCGGGATTAGAGATTTAATTAGCTTAATCACCTTGACATTAGTGAGATTCACGTGGTTTTCTCTTAAGAAACAGATAAATTCTCTGAAATTCTCTTCCGTCGGAAGATAATGACCACTGTACGGCCACACAGCTTTTACAACTCCATCGTGTGAAACAATTCTACCGGCGGCGGTAATCGCGGCGCCGGAGAGAAAGCTCGAGTGTTGAAACCGACCTTTCTGTTTCTGACCAATGTACAGTTTTCTTGTCGTGCTCAACACAAAGATCCATTTGGTTCCTTCAGTAGTCTCCACAAGGCTCTTGGTTTGTCTGCTGACTAACTTCCCATCTTCCACGACCACTTCGTAAGCTTGTCTCTCTTTCTGTTAGTCAAAAACCAGAACTAAAATCGGTTTTCTTTTACCAACCGGAAATAACCGAAGACCATGTGTACATACCGGACCAAGGTAAGTGATGCATTGACGCTGAAGAAGAGTTCTTGAACATTTGTTGAGATTTACTTCCTTGCCATCTCCAATGTCTAACCTTTAGTATCATTCAGAAGGTTTGCTATCAAAATCAGCTCCATTTACTAAGGAACATTCGAAATCAAAATTTGACTAAGTTTGTGTAAAATTTACCAGAAGAAAAATGGCTGAGTACTCTCACTTTCTGACCAGACATCATAGTATAAGTGTAAGTTATGCCCGTACCTATGTCGTGGATCAATCTGTAATAATAATTTTTTAAAATCATTACTATAAATCAAAGGAATATGTATACATTAAAGTAAAATAAATAAAAGCCTAAACTTACGGCTTCTAACCAATGTCGCAATGCTAATTTTTGTGCTTTATCATCTTTCAACAATCCTTTCCCCACCTATCAAGCATATCAAACTATTTTATTAACCAAAGTAAGAATTAATGATGATAATGTATGACTAGTGAATAATTAATTATTACCTTTGCTGCTTTTGTTCCAGCTCTTGCCCACCTTGATACAGCAGACTCTGGTTTATCATTGGTTTTGTTCGGTTCTAACTTTGCCAATTCCAATTCTTTCCACCTAAACCAAACACACCACTTAAGTATAATTTTCATATCAACATTGGGTTAAAATGTATAAAACTGAAATTCAAACGTACCATAATTCTTCAACAACAACTGCACAGTCAGCAAGATTTCTACGCGTTCGATAACTCTTGTAAACCTTTTGTAACGTAACGGCGGCAGCGTCTAGCTCCGTGGACGGTCTCGGAGACCAAAATGGCGTCGGTGCTGGTAAACTTAACGCCGTTAAGTTACCCCTGTTCCTTCGTTTCGGAGACGAGCCTCTTTCGTCTTCTTCTTCTCCTCCTCTGTTTTCCACTTGGACTAGACTCGTGAACGAGAGACTCCGATCAAGAATCATGTTATCTGGTTTAGGACCCTTCAAGTTTATACCTTTTCTCGTTTTCACCCCGCAATTTCCATCTCTGTAATTGTTCCTCTGATCGACCAAATCTTTGAACGATAAAGTCTTCTCAAGATACATGTTTACTGGGGTTTTGCGAATTCTTGGTGTTTCGCACTCTTGTGAATCTTTCTTGAAACTGTTGTCTCTTTGTAAGTAACCAAAAGATAAAGCCATTAAAGCTACCTTTAAAATTAAAAAGAAAAGATTCAGACATGGGATGAAGAAAGAAAAATGGTTTTAAATCCAAAGATTGAGGAAGGTACTTACACTGATTACGATCTGAAGAAGTTTCGTCGAATGTTTTAGGAAAACAGAAACACTTATTAAAGACAATAAGAAGAATTATGGTTATGGTTATGTCTCTTCTTTGCTCATCTGTCGTCTCTATATATATATTAATGAGAATATATTTATGAATGTTTTTTAGATTTTTTTTTCCGTGAGAACAAAATTGGGATTGGACCTTAAGATACGCAGTGAAGATTTTTCTTCGAGTCTTGTTGATTCAAAGGTTTTACGTTTTCCTCGGATTTAAAACCATAAAAAATCAAACCACACGAGCTCTTGATTTTCATATTTCAATGTTTAGATTTATTTGTTAATTTTTCCAATACATACTAGCGTGTGGGGCAACTTTGAATACGTCGTCGTAGGAATTATATTATCGGTACTCATTACTTATTTAAGTTTTGATAACACTATTAGGAGTTGCATACACATATATACAATCTCACTGTACATATGTGTGTGACCGTGTTGTTGATCTACGCACGGCGTTACGTCCGGAGCGTGTGGGGACATCATTGCATACGTCGTCGTTTTTTATTACTAGCTTATATGCATTTCATATTTTTAATCCCGATGATTATTTAGGTTTTTATTATTCGGTCAACGGATTCATTCTATATCTATCTTCGATAACGAGTACTAGTATAATCAAATTCTCTTGGGTTGTGCGCTTTTCTTATTGAATCAAGAAACCTATCAAATTTACAAGAACAACACAATCATATGTTAAGAATACAGCTAAATATGTGACGGTAATACCAAAGTATATTGATTTCATGTCCTATACAATAAGTTAATGAGTATATATATATATATATATATATATATATCATTTTATGTCCAAAGTATATAACATTGTTACTAGTAAACAAAAACTTGTAAAATAAATCTCGGCTTGGTTAGAGGGTTTCACATCAAATCAGATATATAACATTCGAGTTTGGTGAGTGCGGGTCACTAAAATTTAAATAATATCCTCACGATTATGATAGTGCAAAGCCAATATGATTAAGAAAAGCTGAAAAGGTTTGATTAAATTGATATTCAGTGGTCCATACATATTTTTAAATTCAATTAAAAACATAAATATTACTAGCATGATTTATGATGGTCAAAGAAAGCAACCATATATGTATGTGATTAAGACATCATATTAAAGAGCACCAAAACCGGTTCGGGGTGTTGAGGTGTAATTGTGTAAATGCGGAGTCAACCAATTGTGGTCAAGTCTTTTTACTTTTGGGTTTTCTCAAAAGAGTTTCTTCTTCTTGTTTTCTACTAAATTGTGCAGCGTACGTGTTAGTTCAAAGCTGTTGGTCTATTTGTCTCACTTGTTCTCCTTTTACACGACACAAAATGACACGTTTGTGTTAATATATTACTACCAAGATTACACTTATACAAAATCAACATTTTTTGTTAACTAGTTGTCATATGATCGTTAAAGTTTATCTTTAACCCAAAATATATAATCGGAATGCTAATACCGCAGTCGTCACAAATGGACTAAAAACGTTTCACAAATTTGTACATATTAATACTAATCAATACTATTAAAACTAAAAAGAATATGTTAGTTTGAACGTTTTTGATTCGAGAATAATTAATTAGTGATTGTTATATTCAAGAAAAACAATCAAATAATTTTTTAATTACCAATATATTTTGAATAGCTAAAATAACAATACTGTATGTACGTTATAGTTAGAGAACTACACATATACAATTTGATTTCTTCGTGGGCATTGAGAAGACTCTAGTTCTTCTTCTTTTTTTTAGAAGACTCTACTTGAGCCGTAAGAAAAGGGTTTTGGATATAAATTTATGCATACCCTTTTACCAAGTAAAACATCCATCCCCTCCCAGATAATGGATTAAAATTTTAAAACTAATAACTTTGGTCAACAAATAAGACCGTACCACGAGTATTTCGACTTGAATATTTTTGTTTACTTTTTTCGTGTCGTTGTGATGTTAAAGTTCTCGCATAGGTGAAAATAACTACATAATGCGTTGTCGTTAAGTCTAAAATATTACAGCCACATTTTGGATATCGATTTCATATTATGAGTTACTCTGATATATATGTTCATTTATATTCTTCTATTTATGTCGACGAGCTGGCCACATTTCTCAATGTCGATTTCATATTATGAGTAATTAAATTTTATAAAATGATCATTCTTCTCTTTTGTATTGGCTTGACCTAAGACCAAGAGGTCAAAGTTTGAAACTGTATTGTCTAAAATTGCACCGATAAGTCAGAGACACGATATGACTTGCAACTTTAAAGGAAGAGTGTAAATAAATAACGGGCTATTTTGCTAGACGTGTATCCATATCATTTATGTAGTTTTGTATAAAAAAAATACTATTCTATAATGATTTTTATTTTCGTTATTTTTCCATAGTTATTAAAAATATATTTTATTCATATAAGAAAGAAATGGCAACTCAAAATATGAATGGATCGATTTCATAAAAGTCGACTCTTGAGTAAAAATCTATCCAATAGTGTTCTCCGCATGTTAAAGTTAGACTGAACCAAAAAAAAAACAAAGATGACCATTATAACGTAAGACCCATGGGCCATAATATTTGTAAGGGCCCATTATAAAATAGTTAACGTGGCGGTCTAAACAAAGAAAAGAGAAGGATTTAATGACTTAATTAGCATAAAACATATAAAAGTGGGACCCAATATTAAGCTAAAACAGTCTGGCGATGTTTCAAATTAGGACCAATTCCAGTGTTGCCTTGTGGGAATCATGCAATTATAATTTTTACCTCTCAACGGATTTTTCCCAAATTCAGACTCTCACAATAAAACCCCTACAAAATCCCTAAATTCCATCGAATTTGCTCATTCTCGTCTAAAGCAAGACGAAGATGACGACTGCTGTCAACACAGTTTCTGGTAATTCCATCGAATTCTCTCATCCTCGATTTGATTTTTTTCTCGTTCTTAAATTGATTTTGTGTTTATTCTGATTTTGAGATGATATTTTTCTTCTTCTGGGGTTTAATGATGATTTATTAGTTTTACTGAAGTTATTTAAGGATCAATCAAATTATTGTTTTCTCTTCTGCGATTGATTGGTTTATGGTGAATGTATGAATCTAATCATTGAGATTCTTAGAAGGCAATTTGTATATTATCATTGAGTTCATTGCAGATATTTTTTTTTGGGGGTTTTACTGGTGATTTATTGAGCTTAATCAACGATGATTTATGGTTATGTTCTAGGAAATTAGTGTTTTTTGGGATGTGTTATATTGTAATGTTGAACAACACTGTGGATTTGTTGTGTGTCTCATGTTATAAGATTTTTGGCTTTTGTTTGTTTGTTTAGGTGATGAAGATCGTTCGGACAAAAAGATTCAGGGTGATATTGATGAGAGTAAGGTCAAAGCACCAAACATGTTCGAACGAGCTAAAGAAGAGCTTGATGCTGTTATCGGAGCTATTCATCAACGCAAGAGTTCAAAGTTTGTTTGTTTCTTTCTTCTGATACACTTTTGTAACTAGTCTTGAATCTTCTCTGTCTCTAATGTTATGAATAAGGAGAGTTCAAACATTGGAGTTTGCTAATGTGTTATAAATTCGCTTTCAGGGATAAAATGGAATTCAAATCAGATAAACCAGGTACCAGTTTTTCTCCCATCATTGCATCAAATCGTTTAATTTTTTTTCTCGGATCGATTGTTAGTCTCGAGACTTACAGGGTTTGGTAGTAACATAACTACAGAGTTTGTCTATTTTATGATTTGAACATGGATACAAATGTGATGTTTTGTGTTCATTCTTGTTTCTTGTTCAAGACTCACTTCGTTTCACATGGTTTACATTGACAGAAGATGGAAAGAAAAAACCGAATATGTTGAAAAAGGCGAGGGAAGACCTCAAATCTTTATTCCTGAAGGAAAAACCTCCTCGCCATCTTCATCATCATCACAAAGAAACTCATGGAAGGAGTGATGATATCAGTGAGAACACACCGGTGGATGAAGTGAAGGCTCCTAATGTTTTGGAGAGAGCCAAGGAAGAAATCGAAGCCGTCATCGACACCATCCATTCCAAGAAGAAGGAGAAAGACGGTTCTGGTTCACCTTCGCGTTCTCGGTCTCTCTCACCGGAAAAGGAGAGAGCTGGATTCGCATGCTCTATTGGAAAGGGGTTGGAAAAGATATGTTCTCCTTGGAGTGATGATAAAAAGGATTAATTTATTCTTATGATTGATGATCATAAAACTTGTTTGTTAATTGTCATGATAGACTTGCTTTTAAGCTTCAATCAGTTTGTTGATTATTATTAGGTACAAAGTTGTTAAATTCGTAAGCTTATTTTATGGATTCTATGGGTATTGGGTACTATTACTAAATCTCACACATTTTCATATTTCAGAATCGGGTGGGCCTTATTGGATATGAATCTTTTAGATGGCCTATAATCAGGTAGGCCTTGTAGATTATGAACCCATTTTTCTTTAGAATGGGCCAATGGACCTGGTCGTGAGAAAATAAGTACAAATTACGGTTTATGCTTTTTATAGTGTTATTGGATTAGTGGAGTTTAATATAATCTAACTCTAACCTAATAATAATCAACAAAATGAAAGTTTAAGCTTAATTTTGTATGAATTTTATATGAATTTTTTAATCTTTTAAAAAATAGTAAAATAACTCCTAATATTAATAAAATAAACAAATTAGCGACCAAAGAGAGTTTATGAACTGATTCTCTTGAAGCAAGTGTATCTTCAAAAGAGCTGATACTCTCCTCACCAAAGCGATAGCCCAACATATACCTCTAGATGTATGTTGACGTTACAGATGAATTTGTTTGTGAACATGTGCATCTTACACAAGCAAGCAAGACAAAGTGTAATTTAATTACATCATTGTTCATAAAACAATTCTTACTATATTTCATACTACATAAGCAAAAATAAAATAAAATATGTGGATTTGTAGCAAGTGTGAATTTATTTTCATTAATGTTCATAAACTTTGTATTTTATTAATTATGTTTTTTTTGTCATAACAAAGCATAAAAAGAGGAAAACAAAAGCAAAAAAATCTTGGATTAATGATCAAGAATAATTTGAATGGCAAACTATCAGAAAAATAAAATATGAAAAAGTAAATGAACAATGAAAAAAAAAGAGAGGTACAAATGAGCTGAAAAAGGTTTTTCATTAGACTTTCTAAGTTGATGGGGTTTTCTATTAAAAATTAAGTTGAAGGTTTTAAAATGGATCAGCTAAAACTTGAGGTTTTTTTCAAAAAGTTTTCTTCTCTACAACGAAAAGGTGAAAAACAATAGTTGGGAATTTGTTGCTTTATACAAAAACAAACAACTTAGCAATGAAAATTGTTTGTACGATGCCTTAATATAATGATGATATCAATTATCGAAGAAAAATTGTTACGAACAACCCACAATATATTGATGATTTAGTTAAAGAAGTTCATCGTGAGATGCTTTAGCTCAGAACTTAGGGTATTATTTGAAAAGTCATAAAGAATTAATTGGAATAGTAGGGAAATTAGGAAAGACACAAAGAACTAGAACTCAATTGGGATAAGATAAGACGAACGCACATCAACAAGAGTACACAATGGGTTTACAAATATAAGCAGGCCCATGAAAGGCCCAGTATATGATACGCCACTCTGACACGTGTTAAGGCAGCATTCCTTTTCCTGAAAGAAAAAAAAAACTTCTTGGCTCACTTTGTCTCTTGTTCTCGCTGAGAAGCAGAATTTAGGGTTCCGACCATGGCCGGTTCGTTGTCGACGGGGGATTTTCACATTCGGAAGAAGCCGAGGTTGGAGAAATTCTCCAGCGAATCAAGTTACGGCTACACATTCCGAGAACTCCGGAGATACGACCCTTACGACGATGAATACGTACGACAGTACATCTTATACTACCAGTACCATAAGAGCGAGGTACATATCTTCAATTCTCCCCACAGGAATTAGGTTTTAATTATGACCTCGATTGAAACCTGGATCTACTCATTGATAAAAAAAAATTTTGGTTTTTGAAACCAGCACGATATGCTAATTTTAGCTCACTTATTGTTGTTGTGTGGTTTAGGGTTTCGTGATTGATTGGGATAAATTGGATTTTCGGTTCGAGACTAGGCCTATCATGGATCCATTCCGTCTTGATGTGTGCAGTACCAATGATGAAATGATCCATGGCGTGGCTCTCCGTGCTATTACACAACACAATGTTTGATACGGTCAGTGTCGTCTTGATATAATGAATGAATGTTTTTGTTCCTTTGTTTGTTCTTACTTGCTCACAAAGTTTTGTATCCAGGGAAGTCGGATTGAGTTGGTCGATCACGTGTCGGCAAGTTACAGGTGGTGTGCTGGTATACTTTATTGGGTAACGTTTTTGGCTCGGGATTTGGCCTCATCCGATCCCGAGCCTAGACTTTATCAAGCTAAAGTTCGTCTCTGTGGACCAACGTTCTGTCAGATTTATATCTTCAGGCTCAGACCAACTGATGAAGGTATCTTCATGAAACCTCTTTTTCAATTAATCAACCATCCATAGACAGTTGCAGTTTATTGGGAATTTTAGTGTGCTTCATGTTTTATGTTCTTCTGAAAACTTGAGGTTTCTTTTGGATGAGGTTTAGGTTCGTAGTTTGATGGTTAACAACTTATTGGATATTTTCTCTTAGAATACATGTATGGTTTCGTTGGCATATATGTGATGTAAATTAGTGTGTATGTGGTTATGATACAGAGATTGCTGCAGTTCAAGTGGATCCCCCTCCTCCATTGTATGATGATGACCCAGGTGGATCTTTTTACTCTTCTCTTGGTTTTTCCATGGTGACTTTTTTTGAGGTTCTCTTTTCTTAACTGTATTATTTGGTGCTTGCAGAGTTACCCACCATACTTTTCACTGTGACTGGTCCAGGATCGGGTTACATGTCTATACCCGAAGTTTTCTTCACTCGGATTCCTGCAGAAGTTGAGCCCGTGTCGTCACCATAATCCTCACCGTGAAAACAAAAACTCAAATGTGTCCGGTTGTATTGTCTAAGTTTCTTATTTCTCTCTTTCTAATCCTAGTTAGAGCTCTAGTAACTTGGTAAGTTGTGGGGCTTAAACTTATATATATTTTTTTTTTTTTATCAAACGACTTAAACTTATATATATCATGAGGAAACCTAGTTAAAGAGCTTTGTTCCAACTTATGTTCTTACTTATAGCGGAATCCTTATTTAAAAATCTAATCATCATATTTCATATCCTTAAAATCGCAGTCCCCATGTTATCCAAATTTGACTTGATGTAACAACAAAAAATATTCTATGCGACGCCATGAATTCGACTCTTAACAAAAAGTACATATTGTCTCCAACGAGAAACTTTCTGTTCAAGCAACACTTGCAACCGACTAGCTATTTTTTTTGTTTGTTAAAAAAAACTTGAGTATACACAAATTCATTGTTTTGAGGAAATTTGTGTGTTGATTAGTCGATACTGCCAATTGTCTTCCTAATTAAAAGCATTTGTTATATAAGAGTATAAAACTTTAACTTCCAATATTCTAACATGTAAATATCAACTTCTAACAATGTTTAATTTTGTAATCTAAAATATGAGATGCTACAATTAGTCTACTACCTAATGTACATATGAATGATTTGCGATGAGGCCATGGGCCGTTCGTATCGTGTATGTCTGGCCTTGTTGTGGACTTACGTCTTATAAGTTCACTTTTAATCAAGTTTTTTTGTTTCCTTTTTCATATGTTCACTTGTAAGTAAGTAAGTTTACGTATGACTTTTCAATAAGATATTTGAAAATATATGTGATAAGTTTTAACTCATTTTTATTGGGGTTATGTGAACATTAAAAAAAAATTGTGTAACAAAATACGACAAATGTCAATTTAAAAAGGTCATAAAAAAATAATAGAAATATTGTTATAGCATGGGACGAAGTAGTCACTAGTCAGTCCAATCGAGACTACGTAGTACCTTACCTACAAATTGATGTTCATGGTTCATATACAATCCACGTACGGACTCTAAACCATATAATATATCATTTTAGAAATAAATTTAGCAAATGCGTAAGGATAGTACATATTAGATGATTTCATTTTTTTATTTTATTAGATGATATCATGATGTACATATTAAACTAATTTTATGCAACCGATGATTCTAGTAGACTAGCTAGTAGTAGCTAAGTCACTATCAATGGAAAAATAAAATCCAATGATACATGCATTCGAACCGACCTCAATTGACACAAATCGAATCAATTCACCTAAAAACGAAATGACTTTTCGCCTAATTCAAAAACACTCTTCTCAAATTCTATATAGAACTCCGACTGAACCGAAAAAGTTATAAATCCAGCTCTACATATTACATATATAACCCATTCTCGCACAAGAGATAACTCAAGCTGGACCATGCATCCTCATAAGGTCATAATGCATAAAAGAAAAAGTCACAGTCTATGAAATGAAAATTTCTGAATGAATCATATAAAGTCCATATATTTTGTTCGTTATCCGTCGTTATAGTAAATGCTGCTATGGCGACCCACGTGGGTGTAGGTGTAGCCACTAGCCAGTTACATGCAAGTATGCAAATGCAATAACTTTTAATAATAATAATAATAATAATAAAATGAGAGACGTGTAGCTACGAGTGGACCAATTTTTATAGTAATATTTTCAAACTATGTGTTTAAGAAATCAAAGTCAACCGTAAAAGGTCGGTGTAGCAGGTAGCACCCCCACGCGATGTCGTCGACTCCACATTTTGAGTAAATGTTCTCTTCTGTAATATTTTAATTTCAAAGTAGAAAAATCAAATTTAGAAGTCAGTTTTTAGTCATTGTATTTTTAATTTTAGTCATTGTATTTTAACTTAAGTTACCTCTTCACATTCATATCCTACACTTTCTACATAAAAAAGCATCAACGATAAATCCATATTTCTAATGTTCAAAATATCTAAGATAATTTCATCAATATTTAAACACTACCCTAGTCGAAATAGTTACTCAATAATTTTGTATATTAACATGCCAACCGGTTTTTATAATTATATGTTTAGACTTTAGTCACTACATACGTGGTTTACCATCACCGGGTGAGATTTTTTTTCTTTTCAAATTGCATTGCGTTATTGAATATATAAAAATCAGTATATATTATATTGTCTCAACTCAACCAACATAAAAGGACAACCATTTACATACTATAGTACAAATTACAAGTAGAAGTAGCTTAGCTCAAGAATCATTTAATTTGAGACCAGCCCAGAGAACCCTAAAGTCAAGCCAGAAGAATTATACACGTAAAACATGTGTAAATAATAGAGTTAGTACTTACAATTTGTAAGCTTTACAGAGAAAAACGTGTTGAAATGAGTGGTCTAAACACACTATGTTAAGATGGGTCGGGTGTCTCACGAGACAATAATTTTGGAACTTTATATGATTTAACAGTACGATGAGCCCTACACATAACTTTCTCCAGTCAAAGACAGAGCATCTCTATTTCACTTGTGTCCAGCTCTTATCCATTACATTTATACCGTAGCTTCTTATTACTAATCTACCGCATTCAAAGATGCTTTTATATTAACTGTATACAATTCATTTTATGCGTATAGAAGTGATTTTATGCCCATAAAATCTAGAATTTATTTGTGCCAAGACCAAAACTTAAGGTAATTAGTCTTGTTCGGATCTTGAATTTCGGTCGTATTCAATTGATATCAACCAATAATGAAATTTCTGAAAAGATGAGATGACTTGGTCCACACGTCCCGAATGCCAAAGAAAAATCTAACTGTGTACGTATTTTTATGTATAATGGAAAGTTTGCATTAACGTGTAGTGTTTTATTTTTTTCCAACTGTGTACGTATTTTTATGTATAATGGAAAGTTTGCATTAACGTGTAGTGTTTTATTTCACGGAGTCATCATCAATACAATTGTAACTGGTTTGTTACCTATAATAAAATTAGTCTGATTAATAATTAGCTGTTCTTGAAAACTTATACTCCACACAGAATAATACTAAAAAATATCACTTCCTTAAATTTAATAATATGGACGAAATATGAATAGAAGAAAAGAGAAATTCACGTGCGTCTCATGTGAACACATTAACTCTATACTTTCGACGTTTCCATAATCAAAACAAAAAACCATTTTCAAATGACCAAATAAATAACAGTCAAAAAGTTTACAAAAGAAGTAAAATAAATAAATAAACGCAAACCTCAAAAAAAACAAAAAACAAAATCCAAATATAAATATACTCCTTTTGCTCATTTCTCCTTCCGACAAAACCAACATAAAACACAACCCAAAAATGGAGTTACTAACGACGGTCGCGAGCTTTTTCACTCCGACGACTCTTTTCCTCCTTCTTAATCTTATGATCGGTACAATCGTCGTAACCTCTCGACTCGGGTCAGGTTCAAGAAAACATTACCAGCATCACGATGGATTCGGGTCAGGTCATGCTCCGGCTCCGTTAGCTAGAGCTCCATCGATTATCGACCGAGTCAAGTCCATCAATTTTCATCTCTACAAATTTCCTCATCCAGAAACTGAGCTTTTCTCGATGACAGCTCACCACGACATAATCGGGTCGGATCTTCATGTTTACCCGGATCCAAATCCGGCTCCGTTACAACGTGCTCCTTCTCTTTTGGATCGGGTCAAATCTATCAACATGTCTTATTTCAAGTTCCCACACGACGTAACCGGGTCGGATCCTCACTCCCACTCCCACTCCCACCTAGATTTACACCCGGATCCGGCTCCGGCACCGTTACAACGAGCTCCTTCTCTTCTGGATCGGGTCAAATCCATCAACATGTCATACTTCAAATTCCAGCAGTATAACCCGGAGGAGAATGATTATGCTCATCACACAGAACCGACCCGATTCGAAAGTATTCCGACCCGGATGGGTCGGGTTGACCCGATTGATATCTCAAAATTCAGAATCCCGGAAGAAGATCAACCAACCGGAACCGGAGTGAACAGTCAAATTAACCCGCCCGGTTTAACTCGAGCTCCGTCTATCTTAGAACGGGTCAAATCCATTAAGCTATCCTCCTTCTACAGATCCGACCCGGATTTGGATCAAAAACAAAATCCGGATCCGGTTCTTCACGAGGAGCACAAGCATGTACGAAGCAAATCGGAATCGAAAAAACCGGTGAAGAAGAAGAAGAAAGCTTTAACGAAGATGACAAAATCGGCTAGCGAGAAATCAGGTTTTGGTTTCGCAGGAAGCCATGCGGAAGCGCCGGAGACGGTGGAATCCCTCGAACGGAGAAGACCAGATACAACGAGAGTCGAAAGATCGACGTCTTTCGGCGACGGCGAAGATGGCGTCGACGCGAAAGCTTCAGATTTCATCAACAAATTCAAACAGCAGCTGAAATTACAGAGACTCGATTCGATTCTGAGGTACAAGGAGATGCTTAAGGCCCATTGAAGCCGTCTCCGTCGCCGGTGATTATTGTATTCCTCGCCGATGTCTGGCTCGCGGTTTTGTTTGCCGCCGTTTTTCACGTAGGAGACAGGAGTGGACATTATCTGAATTACCGATAATATCCCTGTATGTTTGAGGATATTTAAGTAATTTATTAATTAGTTAATGTGAATTTGTTATTGTTTAGTTCATAAAGAGACAAGAAAGAAAAAAACGTAGTTGCTTAGCGAAGTATGTGTGGCGTTAAAATTGGATCTAGGACGTTGTTTTGCGTCTTAATTCTAATGATCATTCATTCACTTGGCAATTTTTTCGAGATGTTTGGTACACGTTTCCTATTTTCTGCCCTATTTTCAGGTTGGTTTATTCTATTTATTTAAAATTTTCTAGGCAAAATTGTTCGTGCCATGATACAGATTATATTAAGAGTTCTATTTGAATATTTTTGTACATATACAGATATACTTCCTATTTTGTATCATATATACTTTTAGATTATACGTGAAACTGTTAATGAAAATATTATAAGTGGACGACTGACCAATATTATAATTCAATTTATGCATGTACATGTGATTGCAAAATGTCAACAATTAGTATTTAGCAATACAAATAAAATGAAACTATTTATTTAACAAGAAATTATTTTAAGCTTTATAAATGATGTTTAGGGGAGCTATAATTACTTTGCTTTTTCTATAAGCAAAAGCAAAATATCATTAACACTCTTGTCATGTTTATACTTTTATAAACATTAAAGTATAAGGTTAAGTTTAAGAACATTAAATGATTCATTTAATACATATGTATATTCCATTACCGAACGTAATGTTCACTGAATGGATAATTGAAAGCCGATAAGATCAGATACTGATTCAAAACTTCAATTTTTTATAACTCAGTATTACAACAAGCAACGTTTAAGTAGAAAATTAAAACCAAAAACAAAACATTTGATATGGTCTAGTCACGACTTGAAATCACATTTTTAAGTTTTTTAACGTTATGGAAACACCGCAATAAAAACAATGTCATCAATCAGTTCTATTTGTTTTAATATAAGTTACGTGTCGAAGTACTTGTTTTAGTAGTGAATTTTTTTTTCAAGAAATTTTGTTAATCATGCATCTAGTTTCATTTTTGTAATACGTTATTATATTTTCATAGACTATGTGATAGACTTGGAATTATTTCAACGAATCCAAACTTGTAAGATAAGGCGTTGTAATATAGACTTTAGAATTTTAGTGATCCGAATCAAATCCATCAAACCATTCTTGGCCACGAAATTCAGACCTGAAATTTTTTATGTTTTATTCGTGGCTCGAAAAAGACTTTTTCGGTCATCTCCTGATTAAATTAATCCTCGTCATAATCATCACATTCATCCCTATCTCTTTAGGTTACGTTTTTTTTCTGTTTAACAAAACAATGTCAAACTTTCAATTCAACTTCGATTTCCTTTCTTACTATTTTAAAAATATGTTTCCTCTCTAACCAACACTCAAGTATTTTCTTCATGATGCTTTCAAAAAAGAATAAAACTTACAAATTACTTTAAAAAAAAAAGATTAATGTCTTCTTCCGTTGTTGTTGCTACTACCATCATTTAAGGTTTATCCATTGTTATTTTCCTCGATTCTTTTTTCAAGTTTCAACTTGGATGAGAAAATGAAAACAATTTGTTAAATGACCGAATCAATATACTTCTCTTGTTAAACTAAGTATCAAAGTCTGGGTGGTGTAGTCGGTTATCACGCTAGTCTCACACACTAGAGGTCCCCGGTTCGAACCCGGGCTCAGACATATCTACTTAATATAATTCCTTTCTTTATTTTTCGAACGGCATAATCATAACTTTCTAGATACTGATATCAAAGTAACGGGCTAATAGTAGAAGGCCCAATCACAACATAGAGAGTTACAGAAATCTAGGCCATAGCCCATTTAACTTACGTACACTTTTTAAGCCTTTCAACCCTAAATACGGTTGTTTTTATATGAAAGAGGACAGGAAAGGATCGCTTGGGGACAATACAAACTGTACCAGGAATAAAACCAAAAACCGGTACGAAAATGTCGGGACTCGGGATGTCCGGTTACGTCATATTCCCGGTTCTCGATGTTTGTTAGATTTTGTGGGGCTACACATTGGAAAGCTGAGAAGATAATATTCGATCGGACATTCATAGGCCGGATTACGTACACTCTCCCACTTGACTTTAGAGAACTCTAAAAAGATAATACGTCACTGTATCAAAGCATCTATTCTTGTTTGACAAAACAAACCAAATTAAAGAACAAAAATGACCCGAATTTAAAGTTCAAGCATAACTGATAAAAATAAACTTAGCCATTACGCTTACTTTTCATTCTTTTCATATCTTAGAAACTTAGCTTTTGATTTGAATTTTATTTTACAGTTTCTAAAGCATATGTTTTGATTGATGGCATATGTCTCTCAAATGACGATAAAACCCAAAGAAAAAATAATTAACCGATTGAACTTATCAAAGTTAAATTTATAATTTTTTCAAATTTCAAGATTAGACATTTTATTGTTTTTTACGATAAGAGTGTGAGAAAGTTTATCGTACCAAATCAATCACGTCCGTCAAAAGATTAGAAAACAAAAAAGAGAGATCGAAAGATATGAATAATGGCAGAGAATCCAAGTGATTAATCTTTGTTTCATAGAAAAGAGCTGTGAGGAAATTTCCAAGATCTTGGACCCACATTTAAGATTCCTTTATAACCATTTTCTTCAAAATCTTACCTGTTTTATCTCTAAGACACTTTGATTTGGTCGAAGATCGAGTTGATCTTGTTGTAGGATCCTGCCAATGTCTAATTAATGTCACATTCTCTTCCGACAGATTTCACTATCGTATAAAGCATGTCTTACGTGTCTCGTCTTTATCATGTCCATGACTGTTTGATTGTATCCGTATACAAAGACATATATGTCATTTGTTGTATGTGTAATGTGTCATGTATGTATTTTCTTCGTGGATGTACGCGAAACATTTCAGATTTAGACACCCCATGTTATATATATGATCGTTAAGTATTCTTTATTCGTTGACTGAGATATGCAATACTTTTCCGTGAGAACTATCGTTAGAGTCAATGGTTTTAGTCCGATATTTGTTTGTTTTTTTTGTTAATAAAGAGTTGTATGTAATGATTCAGAAACAATTGTTTAGCCAAGTTAACCATAATTTTCAGGGCTTTGAAATCAGAGATCAAGCGATCCGAAACAGTAGCAACATTTTGCTTGAGATATTGACGATTTAGAGTTAGTAGAGAGTAAATCTTAAACCATCGCTACTTTTCCAATTAGTTTTCTACCAACCATTTCATCAACCACACTAATTGTTCGAACAATAATTATGTATCTTCAGTTTTATCAAATCACATCCAAATTAGCGTATACAACATAAGAATATGTTCGAACAAACGTTTATCATTTTAAAATAAATATAGATATCTGAATATTATATAATAATATTAGTACGTTAATAGATATTTCGACTTTTAAATGGATATTTTGCTATAAACCATTTCAATGAAAACTATGTACAACGAAGAAGTGGTCCACTATACTTAGAATCCCTACGAAGATTTGCATGAATCTCCTTAGTCCCCACTTTCACTTTCCTTTTTCCTTTTATTACCAAACCAAATTATTATAATCGTATGGACTAAATTACCACATCCACATCACATTTTAAGTATGTTACTTCACAACTCAGTTTCTTCTTGTTTCTTGAAACTAGTAAACTAGTAATATATAGATTTTAATTTTACTCTCACCATATAAGAAATTCAAATCAATTAATGGCTTTCACCAATATGTAGATCACATGCTCCCTCTAGCATGAACCATATATCTTCAGTTTTGTATCTTGATGATATTATGTCTATATTAATGAAATATCAGTTACTAAAATAATAAAATATAAAATGTTGTGAATTTTTAGATCGCTACCATGCATACTTCTACATCACTTTGAATTTTTAACTCTCCGTTTAGTAGTTACGTTTCTCTATCTAAAACTAAAAATGTATATGCGTATACCTTTATTTTCTGAGATACGTATAACATTTTGTTACGTGTTTCAATACTTGCTTTTGTATGTATTGTCGTCAACTTGGTCGGCTGTGACCATCTGCTGTTGTACTTAATTTTGAAAACGTGGTTGTCGGAATGACTTGTTTCTATACTTTGGTATTTGGCACGTAATTTGGTAAATAAGCTAAGTAGAAAGTTTAAACATCTTTAGTTGGGTTTATTTAAAAATCTTATAATGTTTTTGATCCTATCTATACACTGGTATATATATATCATACATTCAATAATATGTGACGTAAGCCATATCATACAGTTGCTTAGTTCCACTCCCACTTAAACTCTAATCTAAATCTGGCTTTCAAAATTACTAATGCAAGTACTTATTAATACTAAAGATGATACGAATTTCAAAAGATTCAATGAATGATGTTATAATACGACGCATACAGCAATCAATTTATCTAGAAATTTTCACTCACGTGAAAACATGCATCGTCTATATATGTGTCTCTTGTAATTGTATAGAGTGTCTCTATAGCTACACAATACATATATCTTTTTATTATAATAACAAGTTTTTGGTTAATTAATATTTCGATAAATTAATTTCTTGCACACGCTAAGTTCTTAATTATATATCAGACCCAAAAGTTTCACAACCAATACTACTAGTTAAAATGATTTTTTTTGCTCAAGCCCGAAAGAAGTTAAACCTCCTAAAGGAAGCTCTAAATTTACTTAGATCGCAATAAAATTTGCCAATTATGAGAATCCATATCTTTCGCCAACCCATTTATCAAGAAAAGTACATTACTTATGAGGTGCGGCGCACATGCGTCTTGAATCTTATAATGATGAATGGATAATAATATAAACGAAGGGAACATATATGGAGCATGATGATGCATGGCCAAATAAAGGTTTAAGACAACTCAAATAGTAGTACTTATTTAATTAAATACAAAGAGATACGAATATAACAAAATGTGCCCACGAATTGAAATCATTACCCTAATTCCTTTTTTCTTTTGAATCTAATATTAAATTATATTTAAAAGAAAAAATAAACATTTATACATATACATGTAAACTAATTCCTTCTTTTTGATTTTCTCTCCAATCCAGTTCCATTATTACAAACGTATACAGCTCAACCAAATTTTAATGATTTGTCTTTTTATCTTTAGTTTTTTTTTTTTGGGCAAATCTTTAGTTTGTTTTAAGATAATAAAACTGAAGTAAAGGTCGCTGACAATAAAAAGAAAAACAATCGAGTGAAGATCTTCTAAATTGTCAAGTTCCAATTACGGGGCCACCTTATTGGGGGGTCATAATGAATGTCATTTTTATTTATAAATACTTTGTTTAGCACCGTTAATCAATGGTCGTTTTGTTCATAGTCTATACTCTATTTTCTCAAGTTATCGTTCTTAAATTATTATTTTTCGCGACATGAAGTTATAAAGATGGGAAAATGACAACTACACGTGCGTTTAGCACGGTTTTGCTGTCCGGGTACAACGTCTTATTGTTTATCTTATACATACAACATTTAATCCATAAAATTATTCATTCAATCAGAAAGAAGGATTTGGCAAAAGAATAAATTATTTTCTATAATAGTAGTTTATGAATATCAATTTTTTTTTTTTTTTTTTTTTTTTT
>Ga0041059_1000119_pt1 | contig 45893 bp, 39 predicted proteins | sample AraColnosormetaG_FD_56232 | JGI IMG/M metagenome (GOLD analysis project Ga0041059, IMG submission 56232) | Arabidopsis roots microbial communities from North Carolina, USA - Col MF nosort | ecosystem: Host-associated > Plants > Roots > Unclassified | place: USA: North Carolina | collected...
TTTTTTTTTTTTTTTTTTTTTTTGCCAATTCGACAGAAAAGTGAAAAGTCACAACTTTTTACGAAATTAAGATACCTCTTTTGTTTCCTGATTCATGGCTTTATCATCAACCGGAATATTTTTACGATCAGTTATACGACGTATCACGGAGAGGGGTTTCTGCTTATCATCAGTTTCATCTTCTACTCTCGAAGTAGGTTTCTCTGTTTCCTCGATCGGCGACGGTTTGATCTCGCTGTTCTTCAGGCGGAACTTGGAACACAAAAACCACCGAGGGATTCGCTTCTTCTTCATCTTCTTCTTCTCACCACCGTCTCCCTTCGTAACCATCGGCTTGTCGGAGTATATTTTCCGGGAGAATCCGAAACAGCCGAGGAAATACGAAGAAGATCCGAGTCCTTCTCGGACTCTCTTCTCTGTTTTCGCCATTGCAGTGGAATTGAAAGAAAGAGAAATGTTTGCATTCGTGCGAAGACTTTGAAATATCGCTCAGAGCGGTTGGGTTTTATCCTCTTTTTATTTATTTTATTAAAATAATATTTGTCACTGTTGACACAGTTTCGAGGAATCGACGAGAATAACACGGTGACATAAATTATTACTACTTATAATAAGAAACTGGGACAGGACTGTATATGTATGTACAAGAAGTTGTATCCAAAAAAAATATTATAGAATTTTTTACAAGATAAGATAGAAGGGAAAAAAAAAAGATAGGAAGAAGGTTTAACATTATAAATGTACGTAGATTTATTCACATTTTGTTATGGATTTTTTTGACTAACATAAGGAGATTTTTTGTAATAAAGTAATGATTAGAATTAAATCTTACATTTAGATGTTAATTTTATAAAATATAAAAATCCAATTTCTAAGTTTCTTTCCTCAATATGTGGTTGGTCCAGTTTGTGGGTTTTATTATGCCCTCGTACTTTGATCACTTTTGGCTTCATGAACCAAAAAGTATAGTACATGTTAAATAAGATATACTTCATAATATTAAGTGAGATTTATTGCTGAAAAAGAAGAAATTTATGTAATCAAGGACAGTAAATTATAATATGTCATAATTTTCCCAATTATTGTTTTATTGGATTAGCGGGGAAAAAAAAATTACTATTGTATATATATATAATCTTTTTGACGGCATCGTTTTTTTTGGGTGACATCTACTACTGTATAGTATTATATCCCTGATTCCTGAGTGTTAGCGGTACAAATCTGAATGCTAAAGAAATGACAAATACGAATGTGTTCTTTATTACGCTTTCATCACCAATCCATACCAGACGTTGTATATGAATAAAAAACGTATACAATAACGAACCACGTTATTCAACACGGTTTTAAGATTAGAACGAAGAAAAGACTCATCTTGAGAGAATTATTAATCTATTAAATAAAGTAAACCAAAGTAAAATTTTGATATAAGAAAATAAGTATCGTAGTGCCCACGTTCCAACTTCTACGTTGGACATCTGCGTTTAGCTATTTTCTATATGACCCATTCGAATTCATCTGGATATATTTTTCTTTGGCAAATTACTAAAGTCATAGTGAATCCATTAAGAAATATGTACATTTTCCTTGTTTTATCATTTTTTTTTCCCAACTGGACCTACATAGAGATTCATATCATCCATTTCATCACATTCAATGTAGACCCTAAAATATAAGAGAAATGACAAAAATATGGACTCTTTTGTAGAATACAATATATCGCAAGTTACAATTATTATATGAACCCACTTAACTACCAAATCAAAATCACCAAAAAACAATCACCTGTTACAATTCATAAATCTCAAAACACGAACCACTATATATACACCAATTTTATACCCTTTATGTCAGGCACTCAGCAGTAGTAGTGGTCTATCTCAGAGACACTCCTCTTGACCATATTCACCTTCAAGCCATGCTTCATGTACATAGTTAGAGCCATCTTTGGCTCAACCTTATGACCACCCTTATCATCAACCCTAACCTTATACCGGTAAATAATGGCGGCCGCTACATATCTCATTTGGTAATACGCAAAATCCTTGCCTAGACATAGCCGAGGACCACCATTGAAGGCCGTGAACTTATAGGCCGACTCACTCATGTACCTGCCGTCTCTTAACCACCTTTCTGGCTTGAACTCACGACAGTCTTTCCCCCAAATTGTTTCCATACGTCCCATCGCGTATATTGCATATATAACCTTTTCTCCTTTTTTTAATTTCGTCCCATCTGGAAATACATCGTCTTCAAGTACCTACAAATTATTTTACTCTTGTAAACCTCATGAAAACTATATGTCAATAACCGAAATCGAATAAAAGAGAATCTTATGTAACCCAAGCAGTCAACCACACCAATATATCAAATATTCCTAACAAATTCACTTTTAACTATATATCAGAACTAGGTTTTACTATATTGATTAAAACTAATTATTTACTTATGGATAATAGTTCGTCTCAAAATTCGAATTGTACCTAAAAGGCTAAAACTAGAAGCGAGCCAAAATTTTCACAAAAAGGACTAAAAAAAATTCCGGATAGCTGAAAAAAAAAGAACCAAAAATCATATTCTTAATGACTTCTTGGGAGACAAGTAAATGAAACAGAGCAGATACCTCTTTGTGATCGACTGGAACAGAGGGATACAATCTAAGAGTCTCAGACAAAGCAGCTTGTAGATAATCCATTTTCTTGATCTCTTCTGGTCTGAAGACGGGCTCATATTCCATGTTCTTCTTTGTATCTCCATGATCAACCCTCTGCTCAAGAATCTTGCAAATTCCCATCATAATTTTCTCCTCCACTTCCGGATTCTTCTCGATTAACCAGAAAAACCAGCTTAGAGCCACAGAGGAAGTGTCTCTCCCAGCAAGTATGAAGTTCACACAAATATCACGCAAGAACTTATCTGAAAATTTCTGTCCATTTTCGTCTCGTAGACCCATAAAAATAGTCAAGAGATCAGGTCTCTTCGCGATTTCAGTCTCTAGAGACATCTCTTTCTTCCTCGTCCGGATTACTTCTTCAGCGAAATCATCCACACCATTTATTGATTCCTTTAGCTTCTTCTCCGTTCCTAAATTAAGAGACCTCATGAGCTTCCACACGAATTTAGGCATCACAAATCTCACAACTGTTGCTTCTGTTGCGTCCTCGAAGGCTTTTGCAAAAGGAATTTCGGGTAGTTTTGGACTAAGACAGCCTGGATCGACCCCGAAAGCAATCATGCATACATTGTCGAACGTTAGTCTTAACAAAATGTCCTGAAGATCAATCTTTCCGGAAGTTTCTAGAACCGGCAAAAGTCGATTATGCACGAGTTCGTGCAATGATTGACTGGTTAATTGTCTGAATTTAGCCGAATGGAATTCGACACTTGCTGCTTTCCTTTGTCGTTGCCACGTTCCGTCATCGGTGTTGAAAATCCCGTCTCCGAGTAGATCTTGCATGGTCTCACGGAAGTAAGAACCCTTTGGGTAGATAGAGAAACGGGTCTTGAGAAGATGCTCAACGTTTCTTGGGTCGCAGGTAACAACGCAGTTGAGGGTGCTAAACCAAGGACCTCTAAACCGGAATGTCCCGTTTTGGCTGATAAGAACATCAGACAGCCATTCGTATATGTTGCTTCGTACCGCGGATATCAACGAAGGAAGCATGCCAACCAACGGCCAAACGGGCATCCCTTGGTGTTTCTTCTGGCGCAAGGAATGTATTGTCGCAAACACGAAAAAGGCAATAAAGAGCTCAAGAATCTGAACATCTCTCAGGGAAAACAGCCTCCTTGAAACCAGAAGTTCGTCGCTTCCGAAACAAGAAGAGGACACGGCAGTAGCCGTGAGATTATAAGAAGAAAAACTAAGATTCATAGTGACAAAGAAGGAACAAAGAAACAGAGTGTGTATAATTTTTTTGCAGAGAGAAAGAGAAAGAGAGATAAGAAATAATGAAGTTGTTAGTTAATTTAGTAGGTGAAGAATGTGAAATGAGGGAAGAAGGATTTAAGACGCATAAGTTTCGTGTTTGGCTCTCAATGTGAAATTGGGTTTGATTTGGTGAGCTAAAAAAAGTTCGTTGCTCTTTTCTAACGGTCTTTTAAATTTGTGTGGCTCTTTATTCTCGTGTTTTGCTATGTTTTCGTTTTGGTCTTTTGAAAGGACGAATCTTTTGGAGGGGATTAACTAGAAAATTAGGAAAATTAGAATTAGGGTTTTAGACTTGAGGATTGTTGATAAAAGAGAAATTGACAGGTGGGTAGTGACGGATCACCTAAGTTCTTGTTTATTTGTTATACACTTTATTTTATTTTGTCAAACAACTTGTTTAATTTATACGTGTGGAAATTGGAATTGGAAGAATATTAATAGTGAGTAATTCAAATAAACAGAATTTTTTTGGATACTACTGTACTATTTTAAACCTGGCGGTGAAGCCGTTGTTGTTTGAATTTAGGTTATCTGCATATATCTGGTGAATAATTGTTTTCGAACAATTTGGGCTTAGAAAACATATGGGCCTATCAATAAAGTATCGGGCCTTTGATATATATAAAATTTCATTAACCTCATTATTAATGTATTTTGGGCCTTACAGGCCCTCTGGCCTCTTCTAGGTGACTATAGCATCAATAAATGATTCTCATTAAGCCGCCAATTTCTCTGGCCTCTTCTAGGTGACTATAGCATCAATAAATTATTCCCGAGACAATTGCGAATAAACCACTTTCTTTGGAAATTATCATTGAGATCAACATAAAACATAAGCTTTGTTTATATGACAATGCTGTTGTTTTAAAGCTCTACGGTAGTACTACACATGTAATTTAATGAATTTTAATTGATTTCTAAACAGTACGAGCAATTTGTGTGTTGAATTCAACTTTGATTATATGGTTTATAAAACCTTGTTTTGGGAGATGAAATTCTGAATTAAGAAAAATAAAGAAGAAAGCATTTAATTTGCCGATGGCTCCATCTCCATAGCCATGTGGTTCAGTCTCCGATGATGACATCTCAAGCGTTGAAATTCAATTCCATCTTTCTGTAAAAGGTGAGAAAATTGGTAGTGAACCAACCATGTTATCGGAGACCGTGGAGGCACATTACAAGGAAATGATTATGAAATGTGTTTATTGTTATAACATTTTCACGTGAGTATCAAAAAAAAAATCTCATGAAAAATAAAAGACTTTTAAAGTTTTTTTTAATATAAAAAAAGACAGTATAAAGTAGAAGAAGTGGGGGCGTTTTCTCATCTGCTCTTCATTTCGATAAATAATTGAAAAGAACAAAAGAAACAAAAGAGACGAGAAAGAGTTTTGGCGATGAAGAAGAACGCACTTTGGCTACTGTGCATTCTGGTGTTACCGGCGATAGCCTGTGGTAGGAAACCGGAGAAGAAGGTAACAATTTCATCCTCTGGGAGGAAGGAAGATGACCTTGTAACCGGTTTGCCCGGCCAACCACCGGTTAACTTCAAACACTACGCCGGTTACGTGAATCTGGGGCCTGAACAGAAGCAAAAGGCACTTTTCTATTGGTTCTTCGAAGCTCAACAAAACTCTTCTCGTCGTCCTCTCGTCCTTTGGCTCAATGGAGGTCAGTTTCTCTTCCTCTCTCGCTCATTTACATAAAGTATATTTTATTTGAAGTAGTAATACAAACTTATCATTGTTCTCAATTGGAATTTTCATTCGAAACTTCATTGTTTCTGCGGTTTTACAAATATGTTTACCAATTTTAAAATGATAGCACCTTTTTTGAAACGGATGATGTGATGATTATGTTTGCAATAAAAAAATCAGTGTAATGAAAGATTAATGAACTCTCAAGCTCGTGCCTCGTGGGCCATGGTAATTAGGTTAATACATATGTCTAATCACACCATCACGTATTGACCACAAAACTCTGTGCCTGCAGGCCGTGATGTTGGGAAAATAATAGATAAAACTTGCACGAAAAAGAAAAAGAAAAAACACTAAACATAGAGAAATGTTTTCGGCAGTTGTATTTTCTTGGATACATAATTGAATTTGGACTAAAATTTTAATTATTTATATAGCTAACTCTTAGAAAACATCAAGTTGTGTACATTGTCCTACCAAACTCCATCGTCTGTCTCCTTACCCTGCCTTGTAACTTGCCAAGCAGTTCCTTTCGTTTCAGTAACAATAAAATTTTACTGTAATTGTATCGCAACGAGATAGTAAAGGGTCGTTTCGATGCAGTTGTTTTTGTTTTAAATTTTCCAAAAATTACAAGTCTATCAAATAGCCAAAACTTAAAGTAGTCTATTGTTTGTACAGTTATATATCGCTATTCTTAATAATCTGTAACTTATAGATGCCGTGTATGGCTTGATAAAAATAGCCAGAAACACCATTAAGTGATACACTGATACTATTCAACATTTTTGTTCCTTACTATTGCTTGATGGAGAAGTGATAACAAATCTGATACAGTTGGGAATGCCGACAAATTTTAATTGCCTACTTTAATAATATTTCGTTTTGTGGAACGCACTTCAACAATCTGTAGTCTGTATACGGTGGAACGAGTAGGTTCTTGCCTCTTCGGGACAAATATAGTCCAGTCCTCGTTTTCTTAACGTGAAATCTCAAAACCATAGCTTAAAACAAGTTGTATTTGAAAATGAGCTTCGATCTAATTAAGTGAACAAAAGTTATTCACAAAAATTAAAATTAACCTGTTTAAATACATCATATTTTTTCGTGAAGATTCAGTGAAATAAAACACTATACTATAACCCAACAACATATTTGGAAAAAATATCAACGAAGTCGTATATGGTCCGGCTCTCTGACAGATATTGGACTTGTATCATTCAATCAGTGTCCTTTTTGTGTAACATTCAATGTCCAAATCTTGTTTCTAGAGTGAGTAAAGATCTTTTGTCTGTTTCTTCTTTTTCTCTCGGTAGTTGTACATTCAATTTAACGAATTTACTTTATACGGTTTGTCTTTTTTCCCACACGGTTCATTCCAATATTAGGATATTTAGGGATACGAGAAATATCAACCTAGTCTTTTTTATTGGGGCTAGAAATCGGATAAGATGTTGAATATTCAATTATACACTTAGAAATAAACAAAAAGCTATGTCTAATAATAATGTGGAGTTGTGTACATGTCTAGTTTGAACAGAAAGATTGAAATTTGTTAATAATGAGGTATTACCTTTATAGGATTTGCGTGATTGAAGGGTACACACGAATCCAATGTAATCAAGAGCAATAGCAAAATCTTTAGTTATTTAATTTCTGTATACGAAAATGATATTTGAATCTTGATAGACAACTCGGGACAAAATACTGACGTCTAGCTAGCTAGTCTCATTAATTTTATTTTTTCTCGACAAATTTAGTTGTTTAGTTTTGGATTTTCTTGACAAATCTAGCGATGGAATTGAAAATAGCAATTTTCTTTAGTGAATTGTATTATTACATATTTGGTGAAACTCTTAAATTATTTTCATCAGTTTAACTAAAATCCAAAATATGCAGGACCGGGTTGCTCATCAATAGCCTATGGAGCTGCACAAGAACTAGGCCCTTTTCTTGTTCACGACAACGGTGGCAAACTTACCTACAATCATTTCTCTTGGAACAAAGGTAAAATGAATTATTACCATACTATCAGAAACATTTGAATTCTTTAGCTAACATGTATACTAATATTAACCGTGGTTACATTAAAAAAAATGTTTGTGCAGAGGCCAATATGTTGTTCTTGGAAGCGCCGGTTGGGGTTGGGTTCTCGTATACCAATAACTCAATGGATCTTCAAAAGCTTGGAGATGAAGTTACTGCATCGGACTCTCTTGCTTTCCTGATCAACTGGTTCATGAAATTCCCCGAGTTCCGATCCAGCGAGTTCTACATCTCTGGCGAGAGTTACGCCGGTAAGTGCTTTATCCGATTTTAATTCTTGATTTATGAATTATATCACCTAATATAAAAGAATTAATCTTGTATATTAATATTATATAAAACAAAGATTGAATCACATGCTTTTGATCTTCTTTTCTCAGGTCACTATGTTCCTCAGCTCGCGGAGGTAATTTACGACAGGAACAAGAAGGTTACGAAAGACTCTAGCATTAATCTCAAGGGATTCATGGTATGCACTCTATATATATGTATACTACTAGTAAGGTTACTTGCGAAACGAGGAAGCAACGTTTCTTGTGCTATAAGTAAACATAAAAGGTATTCGTTTGATGTTGCAGATAGGGAACGCGGTGATCAATGAGGCAACAGACATGGCAGGACTAGTGGACTACGCATGGAGCCACGCTATAATATCGGACGAGGTCCACACCAGCATCCATGGCTCGTGCAGTTTTGAGGAAGATACCACCAACAAGACCGAACAATGCTACAACAATTTCAAAGGGTTCATGGATGCTTACAATGATATCGATATATACAGTATCTACACTCCCGTTTGCCTCTCCTCTTTGTTGTCATCTTCTCCAAGAAAACCTAAAATCGTCGTGTCTCCTCGTCTCCTTACTTTTGACGTACGTAATCTACAATACAATATAGTATCATTGTAACATAATGTAATTACCATAATCTCTCTTCTTACTTTTTCTTACCAATTCTTCTCTTTTGATGGTTTAGGATTTGTGGGACAAGTTTCCGGCCGGGTACGATCCATGCACTGAAAGTTATGCCGAGAATTACTTTAACCGGAAAGATGTGCAGGTTGCACTCCATGCGAACGTCACCAACCTTCCTTATCCGTACTCTCCTTGCAGGTTAGTCCTCCTTACGTTACGTGGTACTAACTAAAATTAATAGCTAGCTAGAGACTTTGTATGTTAAGTTTAATGTCATGTTTCTAATGAACAAAGTATATATATATATGATCTTGTGGGTGTGATTCAGCGGAGTAATAAAGAGATGGAGTGATGCTCCATCCACCATGATTCCCATCATACAAAAGCTTTTGACGGGTGGCCTCCGTATCTGGATCTATAGGTATCTATATCTTTCTTTAACTGTTTTAAAAATTACGTGAAAAATTCATATATATTGTCAATTAGTTTAATGTTCACTGGTTCAATGTTGGCTATAGTGGAGATACGGATGGGAGAGTTCCGGTAACATCTACACGTTATAGCATAAAAAAGATGGGACTTAAGGTCGAGTCACCGTGGAGGTCATGGTTCCACAAGAGTCAAGTAGCTGGATGGGTTGAGACTTATGCCGGTGGACTAAATTTTGTCACGGTGAGAGGAGCCGGTCACCAGGTTCCGGCCTTGGCTCCGGCGCAATCTCTCACATTATTCTCTCACTTCATTTCTTCTGTCCCCTTGCCTTCAAAACGGTTCTGATATCAGTACCGTCAAGTCATGATGGCAAGTTGTTGTTGTTGTTTTGGAACCTTCGTTTAGCACTCTCCCAATTGATTTTATGAATTTCAATTGATGAATAAAGATTCTTCAACTTTTAGTTATATAATAAGGCTTTTACCTTTCTACGCACGTTTTTCGTTGTTTAATAATTTCCAGTATTTCAATTTTCAATAATCAACAAATCAGTAGTCTACTTCATTAATTTTGGAACTCAATGAAAATTTTCAAATTAATTTTAATATGAATGAAATAAATTAGGGGGAGACGGCCCTTAAGGCCCATTATAAATTTAGAGGGCCATTAAGGCCCATTAACACAAATTAAACCCAGTCATGGAGCTGAGGCAGTAGCGTTCGTTTTTTTGGAATCAATCACCGAAAGAGATCTTTCAACTGAAGCACCTGCGATTCATCTTCTTCTCTGCCCGTCGTTTCAACGTGAGGAGAAAAAAGAATGGCGTTTGCAAAAATGATGTTTCTTTTCGGAAAATTTCAGCAGGTGAATATATGAAGTTCTTATCTTCTAATCTGACTTATTTTTGAAACTTCCTCTCTGGTACGTGTTTTTTGATGTTGGGTATGAAGAAAGTTCGAGGCTTTTCAAAGGATTTAGTCTTCACTGTAATATGATTCCTGTGACTATATTTTGTAGCTTGTATAGACTTCAGAACATATGTGAGTACTTGAAAATGATTGAATTCTCAATGATTTGCTTTCTGTCCATAAAATGTAATTTGAAGTTGCTCATACGATAATAATAGGCATTGTCAATTTTGATTCAATGGTGAATTTGCTTTTAATTTTCTTTTCAGGGTGTTGGTGTTCTAGCAAAGAGTACCACTTTTGCTAAGAATCCAAGGCAACTGCAATTTGAAGCCGACATTAACAAATTGTTTATGTTTACAAGGTTGGTATTTTTTTGGTATAGATTAAGAGCTTTTGAACAAGATTTATAATGTTCAAGGATGTAGGATTATCAAGTATCAACTTGTCTATTTATTGACTAAGCAAAGAGTCAGTCTCTGTAATTGTTGGAGATTTTTTCCACTATATGGCTCACGGAGTTTCTCTGTGATATAGCTATAATCGTTTGGGACGAGATGCTGAGGAGGCTGATGCTGAAGAGATTATTGAGATGGCTGGTAAAGCCACTTTCTCTGAGCAACAGAAGCAAGTTCAGGAGAACATTCACTACCAACTCCAAAATTTTTGTTCTTCAATGAACGAGATTCTTCTTACCAATATTGACAAAACAAAGGATCTAAATGAGCCAGGATCAGAATCGAGAAGGGACAACATTGTCCCAGCTGCAGACAAGCCCAGTGAGTCTAAATAATTTGTGTTGTGAACTAATAAAACTTTCTAGTCCTTATTGTCTTAATCATGTCTCACTGATTCTTCTTCAGCACAGTTGTTCCTGAGACTAAACCGCTGAAACTCGATGAAGTCTCACATCGATTAAAGGATCGAGTTGGGTACACCCTTGAGATCAAACCATCGTTAATACCTCACAAAGACGCGGGTCAAGGTTGTTTTATAGAAGGTGAAGCAGATGTGGGAGCTGTCCTAGCCTTTTACCCTGGTGTGATTTACTCTCCTGCATTCCACAGATACATTCCCGGGTATCCAAATGTTGATGCACAGAACTCATATCTGATCACTGGGTATGATGGGACGGTAATAAACGCTCAACCTTGGGGTCGTGGAGGAATATCTCGGGAAGTATGGAACGGCTCCTTTACAACGCCTGAGATCAGAACAGAAGCTACAACCACGGAAAACAGTTCAGATAAGGTATGGAAGATGCTGAGTAGGCCGCTTGAAGGTTCAGGTGGTGTAGAAGCGGTTATTGAAATGAGAAACCCGTTAGCGTTTGGTCATTTCATCAACCACCCTGGTAAAGAAATGGAATCTAATGTCATGATTTGCCCTTACGACTTCCTGTTGTCAGAGACAGAGATGCGAGCTTACATTCCGAATGTAGCTTTCGGGAACACAGGAGATGTAAAGATGGGGAGATTTGAAAGCTTCTTGTCTAGGACAGGAAGTAATAGCAGTTTGGATGCTCATGTGCTGAAGACAATTGTTCTCGTGGCTACAAAAGCGTTGTGCAATGAGGAACTGATGCTGAATTACAGGCTGAGCAATTCCGAGAAAAGACTCGAGTGGTATATTCCACTTGATGAATAAGAAGATCGGAGGAAATGAAGCTGAAGTCTCTGGATTTTATTTTGTCTCTCTAATTTCTTGTGTACTAGTTTCATCGTGGGACAGAAAAAAAGGGGTACAATTGCAAGATGAATTTAATCTAAATACAACAAAACAATCAATAAACAAAAGGTCATGTTTCTCTCAAAATCAAAAAAGTTACAACAGTTCGGAGGAAGAAACGGGACTTCAAGATGTTGAATCACTCCTAAACACTAGACTTTGTCCGTGTCACATCTCTTCCTCCTCTTCTTCGAATGGCTCAGTTGCCGAAGAAGCCAGGACCAGCACGAGATAGCAATTCTTGCCCCGCGTCTTTTCCCATCTTCACCATGTCTTCATACACGTATGGACCTTTTCTTGAGGTCTCAAGAACTGACACAAAGATGGAAGATATGAGAAATGAGTGATGTTTCTCAATGGGAAATGTGTTTATCCTCTCATGTGTTATTGTAGAAATGTTTTCATACCTTTAGTACCGTCAGGGGAAGCAACCAATCCTCTGAAAATGCAGTTGCCTTCTTCGTCCTTGGATGCGTATCCAGCAATAGGAGTACGGCATGAGCCATCTAGCGTTTCAAGAAAAGCTCTCTCGCATGAAATCGCTAGTCTTGTTTCCTCGTGGTTCAGTGAGGCTAAGTAAGTTGCCTACAGATGTAAAACACCAGTCCGATCATTTACTACAAATCATAGATGCCAATCCAAAGATCCCATAAATAGAAACATCATCAAATAATGTAAATTCCAAGAGAGCTTGACATACCATTTTATCATCATCAGTTCTACAGGCAATTCCAATAGCTCCTTGAGCAACAGCTGGAAGCATTTCATCGAGAGATAAGATAGATGCGACATTCTCTGTCATACTCAATCTCTTAAGACCAGCTAGTGCTAATAGAGTTGCTTGGACCTTTCCTCCTTGTAGTTTTGATAGTCTTGTCTGCACATTACCCCTGAAGTTTTCCTCAACCTGCAAAAGGCAATAAAGACATGTATCAATAAATAGAAAGACAAAACTGATCCATAAGAAATGGCAGTTTCTATGTTGTGATCTATGTTGTGAAAACTTACATGTAATGCAGGATATTTGTGGAGAATCTGCGATTTTCTCCTGAGAGAAGCTGTTCCCACAACGCTTCCAGCTGGAAGCTCAGCTAACGTGGCTGCAGTTAGACAAATAAACGCATCTCGAACATCCTCACGCGGAAGGTTACAAGGTAAAATCGTTTTTTCTGGTAAGTAAGTTGGGACATCTTTCATTGAGTGCACAGCTATGTCAATATGACCATTTATCAAGGCCTCGTCTATTTCTTTGGTGAAAAGTCCTTTCCCACCAATATCAGCAAGCGGTTGCGAAAGAATCTTATCACCAGTCGTTTTAATGATCTCGATATGAATAGCTCCATCTTCAACGAGTTCAGGGTGTTTCTTCTTGAGCTTTTCTCGCGTCTCGTATGCTTGAGCAAGTGCTAGAGGACTGTCCTACATAGTGAGAGTATTAAGCAGAAAATAATGAAGATAAGACGCATCAGAAACTAAACTCATTCACCATTGATTCATTTGTTCTTCAACAACCTGATCTTTTGGATCAAGACAGAGAATGTCAAAGGAAGAACCAAACGAACAATTTCTAAACACTAGGGTGACAAATTATACACTATAACATCTAAACTAAGCTAGAACTGACATTGTCAACTATAACTTCCTCAAAACAGGGAAACGGATCCGACCAGAGGACCAGTAAAAATCGATACTTGGAATATGAATTAAGGAAACCAAAGCCAATCCAATAGCATTCAAGCCCCTATAGACTCAAAAGAGTTGACAAAGAATAAAAGGAGAGATTTTTACCTTCCCCTTGTGCCAATTCTGATGATAGCAGTTCGGGTTTTCTGTTCAACAGCAACACAAGCTTTCACGAACCCAGAAGAGCTTTGTTTCCGGCGACATTTACCTAAAGCTGGAGAGCTAATCTGCGGAAGAGAGAATCCGATAGCGGAGACCGAGCCAAGGGAGCAGGTGTTGACCCGGGAAGAAGGTTGACGCGTGAGAACGACTTTGTGAGCTTGTGAGAGAGATGACGAAGCAATATCCATGGATTCAGGTGGAGGAGCCAAAGTGAAGTGAGATTTGGAAATCGTTGGGAGAGATGTAGAGGGAAAATAAAATGAAGAGAGATCAGAGAATTTCGCTTCAAATGGAGTTGATGGGAAAATCTTAGCTCTCACCTCTATGAGAGGATATTGGATAGGATAATTAGATTTTAGAGCTTTATTCCTCTACGAATGACTCATACCAGATTATGGTGTTCTACTACCTTAATCACCGTCTGTTTCGCAATCTCGTCGATTTATCTTTTATTGGGCCGGAAAGTAAGTATTATCAAGGGCTTAGCCCAAACGCTTTATGCGGTTCACGCGTGGAATCGACGCGCCGTCACCGTCAACAAAATTGGGAAGAGAATATAAAATTAGGGCAAGAGAGAAAAAAGGTTGAATCGAAACAGATCGGAAAATCGTCGAGAGAGAGAGAGAGAGAGAGAATGTCGTATCTTCTTCCACATCTGCACTCCGGTTGGGCTGTTGATCAGTCGATTCTGGCCGAGGAAGAGCGTCTCGTCGTCATTCGTTTCGGCCATGACTGGGATGAGACCTGTATGCAGGTCTGTCAAACGTTTCTTCCTCTCTTATCTTTATATTTCGATCTTGAGCTTGATTATATGTTTTTGATTCGATTTGTAGTTCATAGCTCTCGATTTGGATCCTTTCGTACTGGAAAATTGCGATACTTTGTGGTGATTGTTTGAAAATTGTGTTCCTTAGCTCAGAACTGATGAAATTAGGGTTTCACTCAAAAAAATCCTAGTTGTTGGAGTTGGTTACTATGTAGAAGGTTTTGAATGTGTCCGTTTTAGTGTCCATTTCTGTGATTTATGCTTCGTTTTGTTCTTGCGAATTTGGTGATCTTGGAATATTCCGGATATGTTGTGTTGATTGTTTGAAACTTTAGCCATTCGTGTGATCTTTATTATCTTGGAACTGATTAAAATTTTAGGGCTTCACTTACAATTGATTCTAGTATTCAGTTTCTGGTTTCTGTTTTGATTCGAAGTTTTTGATTTTTGTAGATGGATGAGGTGCTTGCGTCTGTTGCTGAGACGATTAAGAACTTTGCAGTCATTTATCTGGTGGACATCACTGAGGTTCCAGACTTCAACACCATGTACGAGCTGTACGATCCTTCTACGGTCATGTTCTTCTTCAGGAACAAGCACATCATGATCGATCTTGGAACTGGTAACAACAACAAGATCAACTGGGCTCTCAAGGACAAGCAGGAGTTCATTGATATCATTGAGACTGTCTACCGTGGTGCAAGGAAGGGTCGTGGGTTGGTGATTGCTCCAAAAGATTACTCCACCAAATACCGTTACTAATCGAGCTTCCCAACACTATCTAGTTTGTTAAAACCATTGAGTCTAGTGATTCTGGTCAGCTGAAATATCCCGTGAACTGGTTTCATTTCATATATGCTTTGATGATGATTGTGATTCTGGTTTTTGCTTACTGTTTCGGTTGTTCTCCATTTATGTATGTAACTACTTGCTTCGAACATGATTCAGTGAAATGAAATTTGGAAGCCGTTGGGTTTATGTATATGCATCTTTGATCTTCCTGGGTTATGTATATGTGACACCATTTGTCTACCAAGTACCAACGATGGATACGAAAATGAAACTTTTTACTATTGAAAGATTTTACAGAATACGTTTATTCATAATTTTTCTGAAGAGCTCAATGTTTGAGAAAGATTCCAGAAAGATTTTAAATAATTTTTAGTTGACAGAATGATTGAAATAAATTCTAAAAAGTCCATCATCTAGAAATAAATGGGTTTGGGCTAAAATTGAGAAAAGTGTAGCCTTTAAAGGAAGCCTCTTTTGTCGGCTTTTGATCTCAGCTGATTCTTCAAAACCGAGCTCCGCTGAATTTTCTTTGCTCCATTTCCGTCTTCACACAGTTTAGGGTTCACAACTTGATTCGGATCGAAAGCACCGAGAAGAAGAAGCCAATCAATCATGTCTAGACAAGTGGCAAGGCTTATCGGATCTCTGTCATCAAAAGCTCGCCGTTGTTCTACCGGCGGCTCAGAGGTTTTTCCGTCATGCCAGTCTCTCACTTCGTTGACCCAATCTCGCTCCTTCGCGTCGGATCCTCATCCTCCTGCGGCGGTTTTCGTTGACAAAAACACACGAGTCCTCTGTCAAGGCATCACCGGAAAGAACGGCACTTTCCACACTGAACAAGCCATTGAGTACGGCACCAAAATGGTAAAATCCTGATTCTTTTTATCTTCTTCGAATTGGGTATTTCTCCATTGTTCCGATTACATTTGGTTTAGGGGTTTTCTAGTGATTTTGACAATGAGTACACATATATATGCTTTTTCATCACCTAAATTCCATTAGATCCTGGAGATGAGAGATTGCTTTAAAGCAAGTGGCTTTACTAATTTACGTTGTGTGCGTTTTTATTGTGTAATAATAGGTGGCAGGAGTGACACCGAAGAAGGGTGGAACAGAACACTTGGGTCTCCCAGTTTTCAACTCTGTTGCTGAAGCTAAGGCTGACACCAAAGCCAATGCCTCTGTGATTTATGTTCCTGCTCCTTTTGCTGCTGCTGCTATTATGGAGGGTATTGAGGCTGAGTTAGATCTTATTGTGTGTATCACCGAAGGAATCCCTCAACATGACATGGTACTTATTATTATCACCATGCCTTTGATTTTGTTTGTTATATCTCCTTCAGTGCTTATTACATAGGATTGAATACTGATATAATTATCTCTTGTGCTTCTCTCTTTGACTTGAGTGATGTTTCTGATTTAGGTACGTGTAAAGCATGCTCTTAACAGTCAATCGAAAACTAGGCTGATTGGTCCAAACTGCCCTGGGATTATCAAGCCTGGTGAATGCAAAATTGGAATTATGCCGGGATACATCCACAAGCCTGGGAAGATTGGAATTGTCTCACGATCTGGAACCTTGACATATGAAGCTGTAAGTTTTTTTTCTTATGCTTGATGCTTGTTCTCTGTATCCATCTCTCTCAAGTTTATTTCACCATAGTCTTTAGCCTGGGAAAAATCTCCGAAATTAGTTTTGTTTTCTAGTATAAATCCCTCCAAAGGTTAGATTGAACATGGTTCTTTTGTTACACTATGGAGCTTTTGAAAATTTATATAAACAGGTTTTTGTTGGTTCTAGATTTTGAATTAGGCCTTATATTTCTTACGATTTCTAAACATTGTTTCGGTTTTGACTTTCCTGCAGGTTTTCCAAACAACTGCAGTGGGTCTAGGCCAATCTACTTGTGTAGGAATCGGTGGGGATCCTTTTAACGGGACAAACTTTGTCGACTGCTTGGAGAAATTCTTTGTTGATCCTCAAACAGAAGGTAAGGTTTTCAAACTGGAGTTATCTAGCCATATCTTAATTCTGTTTCACCGTTTTCCAATTTTATTTTTCCTCTAGATAGATTAACTTTAAAGATCATTTAGTAGAAGAATGACCACATACTTACCTAATCTCTTTAGGTTATGAAATTCTTGTTTTAGAAGGCTTCGATTCCTCTCTTTTCTTAGTTTAGTTGGTAGCTAAAATTTAAAAACTAAGAAACAACTGGCTGATTCAGGTATCGTTCTCATTGGAGAAATCGGAGGCACTGCAGAAGAAGATGCTGCAGCATTGATAAAGGTAATAATACCACTGAGAATCTCTTTCATCTTGGTCCATCTCTCTCTATTCTCATTCTTAAAAGTAAAATTCAAATTTTGGGTTTTGGTGAATATAAACAGGCAAGTGGTACTGAGAAGCCTGTTGTTGCTTTTATTGCTGGACTTACTGCACCACCGGGTCGTCGAATGGGTCATGCCGGAGGTATTTTCATAAGCTATCTGAAGCCTAAACCGGATTTAATATTTTTGGTCTGTTGCTCTCACTCACTCCTCTGGTTTTTGTTTGTTGCAGCCATTGTTTCCGGTGGTAAAGGTACGGCTCAGGACAAAATTAAGAGTTTGAATGATGCTGGAGTGAAGGTTGTTGAATCTCCGGCTAAGATTGGATCAGCGATGTATGAGCTCTTTCAAGAAAGAGGTCTTTTGAAGCAGTGAAGTGAATTTCACTAGCTTTCGCTTCTTTTTTTCCATCTTGAAACCTTCAAGAAAAAAGAAAAGAAAAAAACCCTAATTCCACGCCATTGATGGCTGCACACTTTTTTGGGGTTTGTTTTGCTATATTGATATGATTTTTCCAATTGAACAGTGATAATTAAAAGAGATTCAAATCTTATGGCATTGGATTATTTTTAATGTTATCTTCCAGTACAAGAAATAAGAGTGAAGCAATGTTTCTTTACACAACATTATATCTTTTTCTAGCACCCAAATAATGAGTAGTAAATTATCTGAACACAGCTGAAACTTGTAATGTTTTTGGAACTAAAAGTTGGGTTATATTGCCAACTGCACAAACCATCAGAATTGTTCTATAACTCTTTGAAGTTTGATCACGTAACATAATTTAGCTAAACCTTTTATCTAGGAAACTATATATGCAAACATTGTGGTGGTTGTCAAGAACAAAAACAATGATTGTCTTGATCATCATAGTCAACATCGAGATTCATCCAAGCTCCAGTCAGCTGTAACACTGCATAGATCTTGTCGGAGTGAAAATGTGTTTTGTCATGAGCGATGAATCTATGTCGTGTTCCATCCAAATCAAGTATACTGTGCCCTGCAATTTTCTTCACTCCTTTCTTCTCCATTGCTTCTCTCATAGACCGAGCTGCCCTAAACTGCTTGTTGATCGCATAAACGTTTGCTAGCCCGACATATCGTCCATCATTATGTGGTTGCAACTCTATAAGCTTCTTTCCAACTGTTTCCGCAAGCTCCAAGTTTCCGTGATTTATACACCCGTTAAGCAAAGCACCCAACATTGAACCCGTCGGTTTTATCGGCATTTCAGATATAAAATCATGTGCGTCTTTAACTAGACCAGCTCTGGAAAGCACATCAACCATACAAGCATAATGCTCGCTCTTTGGTTCCGCACCACTTTCCTTGAGACTCTTGAAGAAATGCCACGCTTCTTTCACTAATCCGCCATGGGAACAAGCAGCAAGCAAGCACAAGAATGTTATCTCGTCCGGGTCAATCTTTGATTCTCGCATTTTGTGAAACAGTTGGAGCGACTCTCTAATGAACCCGTGACTCGCAAGCCCTCCAATGATAGCATTCCACATCAAGGCATCTGTTTCCTTAACAGATGCTCTATAAAACACGCTCCAAGCGTCTCCTATCGATCCGCATTTCGCATACATATCAATAAGAGATGTCTGCAATATAACTGTTAACGGCAAATGCACATCGAGTATATAGCGATGTACAGTCTTTCCTCGATTTAGCGCACCCAAGTGAGCACAAGCGCATATAACGCTAACCATAGTGACTTCATTTGCCTTTGATGAACCCATTCTCATCATCTGATCGAAAATTTCCAACGCTTTGTTATATTCACCTCTTTTTACATAGCCATCGATCATAGAACTCCAAGTCACAACATCTCTCTCACTCATTTCATCAAACACCAGTCTTGCTGAAACAACATCCCCGCTCTTGGCATACGCATCTAAAATAGAGTTCCAAGTAACCAAGTTCTTATGAGGCATTTCATCGAACAACTTGCGCGCAGAAGCTTGGTCTCGGAACGAACCATACATATGAATAAGAGTATTACATATGAACAAATCCCACTCAAGCCCAGATTTAACCACGGAGCAATGCAAAGACCCACCAAGTTTTCTGTTCGAGAGACGAGAACTCGACTTCATAAGAAACGGATAAGTCATATGATCAGGTAATAACCCGAACCTCAACATCTGGATATAGACGCTGATCGATTTCTCGGGGTTTCTGCTATTGGAGAAACCTCGTATTACGAAATTCCATCCGTAATTCGGAGGATCAGATAGTTTTGACAAGAATTTGTAAGCGTAGTCAACGTCGCCTGATGAAGACAAAGCAGAGAAAGACAGAGTTTGAGAAACAAAAGGCTCTTCCTCGGAGAGACCAAGTGTGATCAGGAGGGTGTGTATTTTGTACAGCTCCGACATTGATTTGCATTGGTGACGCAGAATCGATTTCGCAACGAGAGACGATGATGATTTCAACATTCACCTCTTTAAGAAGAACTTCAACATTTCAATTCTAGTTTTTGATTGAAGCGGTTTATTTTAACTAACGATTTGAAAAGTTTTGCAGATAAACCCCTGAAGGTTTTGCCTTAGGACATTTTAACCCTGATCTTTTTGTTTGTTTTTGTTTTGTTTTTTTAATAGCCCAAATGTTTTAATCGGAACACAACGTACCACTTTATTTGGTTATTGGGTGATTTGAACTGCAAAAATAAAAACACGGTTTCATTTGCAGCTCTCTTCTTTGAATCTTCATCAGACATACAAGTACTCAGAAAGGAATAGAAAAATTACAAATTTTTTATTTATTAACAGACAAATACACTGAATGGTGGATTCCAAGTTATTTCTACAAGGGTCTGATTACTGAAAGAGATTTACTATGAAATCTAGCAAAATAAAGCTAACCACAGACAAAAAAAAATTACTGCTTTATCCAACTGGCTAATCCTGGCAAGCATCTCAGGTTGATATCTTGAATTTCATCTGCAATCTAGTATCCAAATGCAACTATCTGAGCTTGAACATTGCGGGTAGAGCTACGAGTAACTCCTTGAGGACCGGTATTGAAAATCAGAAGCTTCTGCAACAGGTTTGTTTATATCATAGCTTTAAGAGCCAGTACTACTGATCCAGATATACGGAACCTCTGTGCATAGTCTCATCAAGTACAACTCCCGAACCTGGTTGCCAGTAATTGTAATATCAACATTAGCTTTTCTATTAATGATCCAAAGTCCAAACATACCCATAGAACTATCTCTTAGTCTTTTTTTCCAGATGTAAGTGCATCACGTTACAAAAACAAAACAAAATCTTGAACCCGAGCACATACCTTGTAAGAGGGAGCTGGGTCCATTGGCATCATACCAAGATTAGGAACAAGGAGCTAGCTTCTTATTGGTTTCAAAACTGAGCTTTTACCAAATCATTATCTGAAAAGCTCTGCAACCAATTTTGGTAAGTATCCCTTGTTTTTCAATTAATGTGTTTGGCTCATATTCTACTCACAACAGCTAAAATTGGAATTCTGCCGTCTTTTATTAGACATGTGAGATAGCATGATGTCCTCAAGTCTTCCACAAACTTACTTGTAACATTAACAGCAAGCATATAGTTCCTATCTACTGAAACCGGAAATCTTCCTTTATGAACCATTTCTCTGAATATCCCAAACCCAGCATTGATGTTTTCACTTGACAGAAAAGAGCTTACGAGTGATAAGTAAACAGCTGAATCAGGCTCCATTTCTTTTTCTTCCATCTCACGAAAATAAACTAAGGCCTCACCAGACCAGCCACACTTGCAAAGACCCTGAATAAGTGCCATAAAAGTAATTCTATTTGGATAGCAATCTTTTCCCTTCATTTCATTCCAACGAAAGATTGCTTCACTAGGTCTTCCGCTAGCGCATAGCCCATGTATTAAGCTAGTGTAAGTAATAACATCAGGGTTTTTCTCATCCTCATACATCCTCACTATACAAGACAGGCCCCGGTCAATCTCACCTTCCTTGCACCATCCATCTATCATACTGTTATAAGTAGCAACAGTAGGTTTTAGTCCTTTTGATACCATTTCATTAAATAGGATATCAGCTTCCATAGTTCGACACGCTTTACATAGAGCCTTTATCAATACATGATATGCAATCACATCAGGGCAGTGACCATTGGCACATATGTCTCGGAATAACTCTAAACCTCTATCTACTCCCTCATTTTTTATGAGGCCATCAATCGCAGCAGTAGAGGCAACCATGTGACCAAGGAAACCTTCTCCAGCTACATCATCAAGGTACTTGCAAGCATCAACAGCCCTTCCATTCTCGCAAAGTTTTTTGACAAGAAAGGTAGTATGCTTTATCCATGGCTCAAATCCATAAAAACGCATCTTTTTCAGCAGGTCCAATGCTCCTACAAAATCGCATCGTTCAGCCAAGCAACCATAAATACAATTAAGCGTGAATTGACTTGGTTCAACTCCGGCATCCTTCATTTCTCCTAAGAGTTTCAAGCTTTCTTCCGACCTTCCTTCTTTACACATCCCCTCTATTATGTTGTTGTACATCATAGGACCTGGAATAAGGCCATTCTGGACAATATCATGTAACAAGGTCACTGCCATATCCACCTTGTTAGCTTTGACTAAGCAATTAATCACAATGCTAAGAGAATCTGAATCTGGGAGGATTGCTTTATTATGATCCTTAAGAAGCTTAACAATCTCAGACACACCATCCGACTCATAATTTCCCATGAGATTCTGAATAAAACTGTAAGCCTCATGCACCAAATCATTCCTAATAAACCCCTCAAACAAAGATTTGTAAAGAAGCATCACAGATTTTTTGTCTATGTCTCCAATGATCACTTCTGTTATTCGACTTAATTCACTTTCTTCGGAAAATGAACATAATAGCTTCCCAAGTATTCCTCTATCAGGTGGAATTCCTGACCTCTTAATCTCCAAATACAAACTCAGCGCCATCTCAAGATCTTTATGCTTGCAAAGTCCTCCTATCAACACATCATACAATGCAATATCAGCGTTCATACCCATCCGACGCATTTTCTCAAACAACTGAAAAGCTTTATCAATCCGTGACTCCTTTACGAATCCATGTATCAAAACACAATATGTCTTATAGTTCAACCTAATATCTCGTTCTTCAAGCATCTCAATCAACTCGAAAGCCTTATCCACCTGACCCCACTTACAAAATGAAACAACCAAAATCGTTGAAATATGTTCATCAAGCCAACCTCTACTAAGAATCTCATTGAAAACACTCAACGCTCTCTCAGACTTACCAGTGTTGCAATAAACCTGCAAAACTGGTGTAAGAGTAAATTTATCGAAATGAAAACCGCAATCCCTCATCTCCTTCAACCTCGCCTCAACCAACTCAACAGAGCTCGAATTCGACTTAGAAATTGCTTCTAACAAACAGTTATAAGTATAAGCATTAGGAACACAAAGACCCATCTCTCTAACTCGATCAAAAACAGAACTTGCTTCATCCACTAGCCCAGCATTACCTAAACACCGAATGAAAAACCCGAAAGCTCCAGGAGACATGAAACAACGAGAATTCAGAACATCTACAACCAAAGCTTTCAGTGAGGCATTTTGTCGAGCACGTGATAGGATAGAAGCCATGGCATTGTAAGCATACATATCGTTTCTGTAACCTTCCTGTTTAGAAGCCCAATTGAAGAACAGATAAGCCAAACCCCACCTTTTGAATCCATTCAAGACGGTTTCGACTACCTTGGTGTTGAGCTCTGGAGAGAGTATCAGTAGCTCAGGGTCGTCAGGTGAAAAAGGTTGTCTAGTGAAGATCACGATTAGGTTTTGGGCAAGCTTGGATTGATTGGGATGGAGGAATCTGGTGTTATCTAGCTTCGTAGTGAGTGGTCTGTGAAGAAGTTGGCGTTGTTGTTGTTGTCTAGAGAATCGTTGGCAAAGAAGAGCGATTCTCGAGAAGGCCATGAGAAGAAGAAAATTAGACCAAAACCCTTTCGTCTGTGGTTTTGATTTTCCTAAACCCTTTCGTTTTTGTTGGCACCTGAAGACCGTGTTTGGCTTCTGCTGTTCTGCTCCAATTTGAAACGCGAGTTTTGCAGACGTGATTTTTCTCAAGAGTCAACCTTTTCTTTTGTGTGCCGAGCAAAGTCAACCTAGAGCAACTTTGTTTTCTAGCCGGTACGGTTCGATTCGATTTTATCAGTTTCTATTTCGATTGCCTTGCATACCGGGAGTAACGGACCTTCATAAAACTTTTAATTTTATAAAGAAAACAAAAAACAGAACAATATGACTCAGTAGACCAGCCACGCTTGCAAAAACCCTGAATAAGTGCCACGAAAGTAATTCTATTTGGATAGCAATCTTTGCCCTTCATTTCGTTCCAACTAGAGATAGCTTCACTAGGTCTTCCTCTAGCGCATAGCCAATGTACTAAGCTAGGGAGTAGAAAGCTTCCTCTTTAGAAGAAGACGAAGAAGCTCTTTACTGTTTTTAACTTGTGATATGCAATGCAAACCTTTTTTATTGTTGTACTTGGGGATCAATAATCATTATGTCTTCATTACTAGTTACCTATATGCTGTTTTTCTTTGTTTGCTTTTGGACGGGATGTTAAGTCCTTATCAAGTTTTTATTACTTATTATCTTAGGTGTATTTTAGTCTTAGGCTAATATTAGAATTAAATTCTGAAAAATAAATCAAAACAGATTAAAAACTAAGATTTGCTTCTTAGTTAAGAGGTTTTTATGAATGAAAAAAGTAGCAACATATCATGTTTCAAAATTTTAATTTGAATAATTATTAAGAAGCAAAGCTAAACATTGTAGATGGTCTTAGTAATCAAACAAACGCATTAACGCATGCATATTTGTTTTTAATTGTGAGTTAACAATAACAGTGGCATTGTCCTCCGTGAGACATAGATTTGCAGTAACCGCCTTTTCCATTGTCGCATCCATTGAGACACCAACTGTTACATCTCTGGTCGTCATTTTTTGTGTTGCACTTTCCAAATTTCGGGTGGTTATTACAACACAAGGAACCACCATTCTCTACATTATATCCTTCAACATCTGCCAATATCACAAAGAATTGAAACAGTTTTGTCTAATATGAATTCATGGAATTTTGTAATTAAAGTAATAAGTTTGTATTGAAACACAAAAATAAGTTTGTTAGAGTGTAAAAACTTGAGAAAATACCCCTAATTATAAGAGAGAATACGTACCAATAAGTGAGAAAGTGAGAATAAGGAGCAAAGCAAAGGAAAAAACTTTCAAACCAGCCATTGTTAATAGTTTTTTTTTTTTTTATAAGTGTTTATAGATGATTGTGAAAGTGATGATTTTATTATAATACAATGAGATGTTTATATACACGTAGAGGTAACTAATCACAATTAATGTAAATATATGAATATACATAATTAGAGGATTGATATATTCAAGGATATGAATGTATTCTTTGATTGATTGTGAAGATACGATGGTATCCGTTTAAACTTGTTTTTGGTAATTCTATGGTAACGTTTTATTTAGTCTATTGGAAAATTCAAACCCCTTCATGCTCTGTTGTACAGACAACTTCTTCTTGTTGCAAATAACAAAACACCTTAAAGGCTAAAATTAAATACTGATTTTTACGAAATGGGCTTCTTAATTTCTTAAGGCCCATATATCTTTCCATCTGAACAATTTGTAAGCCCAATTAGAAGCCACTGTAAGTTATATAAAACGAAGTTTGTCATCGTCTTCGTCGGTGAACCTCCGATTTGACTGCACCGTCGGAGCTCGACGCTGAGCTAAGCTTAACCAAGAGCTGTCGTATATTACACTAGCAGTGAAGATCGAATCTTAAAACCATGGCTTCTCCGACCAATTCACAGAAAACAGGTAAAATAAAACCTTTAATACGCTCAAACCCTTTCACTCGCTGGCCGATTCGACTCAATCCCTTTGTTGTTTCGTTCCTTCATCCATGGATTTCTCATAGGTTTCGGTTAATATGATCTCTCTTTTGCTTTTTTTGTCATCCATCGTATTGAGACCTTGAGCTATTTAGTATTTAGCTAAGTTTCTGAATCTTTATGGTGTAATTGATGTTGCTATTCGTAAGCTAATTGATGCCATAGATTGCGAAAAGAGAAGTTGTTTCTTCAGTATTCAAGAGATTTGTGTTCTTGTGTTCAAGTTTAGATTTCAAGTTATTTTGTAATAATGTGGAATCAGAAGGACAAGTATGTCTATTTTCTGTATATTGATTTGATGAGGCCTAACTTCTTCTTGTCTACTACCTTGTAACAGTTTCGGATGACGAGGAAGTTGATTACTCCATCAAACCGGAGTTCTATGATTCAGATATTGATGATAAAGATGAGCTTTGGATGGATAAGAAGAGAGATGGTCGTACTTCTGATGCTCTTCTTAGCTGTCCAGCTTGTTTCACCACTGTCTGCTTAGAGTGTCAGAGGTATTTTCCTCTCTCAACATCAGAACTTGGTGTTTTATCTTCATACGATTGTTATATCCCATCCAGGCTTTGCTTTCTCAATGTTGCTAGGGCTCCATTGTTCAATCCTCACCAATGTGTTTGCTAATATATTGATAGTAACTTGCTAGATTCTGGAATGTTGACTTGATTATGAGATTCTTGACAATTGTTACAGGCTCTAGGTTTTTGTTAGGAATGACAATCTTGGTAGAATCCAAACCAGTTATATGACTTGATTAACGAGAAAAATTTCTACTCTCAGTCCAATTCCCAATCCCAAAACCCATAGGTAAATCCAGAACTACCTTTTCTAGCTGCTAGCTCTGTAGCTAACTAACTCAAAGATTGCTGATACAACTACTATCCACTACACACCGCCTAGGCTATTACAACACTCATGCGATAGACTAATATAAGGACTTTATCACAATGGATTTCTTTCTTTCCTCTTCAATCCGATGATATTGTTTTGTTTATGACTTGATCCCTTTGCACTTCTTTGAACTTGGTTTTAGTATTATAAACTGCGGAACCAAATTAAGACAATCTGAGTAAAACTTTTGCAGGCACGAGCAGTATGTGACACAGTACAGAGCAGTCTTTGTGGTCAATTGCAAAGTAGGTACAGACACAGTTTTGCAACAGAATACAATGCCCTTAAAGGTTGGTAAAAGAAGGAGAGATTCCGAGATGCAAGAAACTGGTTCTGAAGATAGCGAAAAAGTTAACCCGGTCTTTTGCTCAGCTTGTTCCACAGAGATCGGAGTAGTTGACAGTGAAGAGATCTACCATTTCTTTAATGTCATTCCAAGCGAGCCTTAAAACAACCTGGTTTTATGAGTTATTTGTAACGAGTTCTAAACAGGTGATTAGGATTAAAGTTTCGATTGTTTGCGTTAATCTTTACGTTGCATGTATATCGTTTGATAAAAATCAAGTCACTAGAGAATTTTGAGTTATACCAAAGTCAGAATCGTTCACAGTTCACATGATTAGTAATTTAGTATCAAACAAATACCAAATACAACAAACTACAAAGCGAGTTGGTCTCTGAACGTCTTTTAGTCACGCTAGTCAAATAGATGGCAGAAGATAAAGCGATCCTCTCAGTTTAAAAAAACGAGATGACGTGGATTATTCTGATTGGTGGAGTAAGCTAAGAAAATCTAGAGAGGCATCGCCAAATGAGAAAACTAGAAAAGAAGATATTTGTATGAAACACGAGTTGATTCTCTTTTGACAGAAGTGTCACTTTCTTGTATTTTCGTCCACAACCCCCATACTAATAATTCTATACAAATTCCCATTAATAAATAAAGGCAGATGAGAATGGGCTCCAGCTGTTTAACACATTTGACAATTGTCAAATGATTCGTACACATATTACTATTTTAAAATAAAATAAAAAGATTAGAATATACTATAAGCATTTTTGGTAAATTGGTGATCATTAAAAATTTCTATGCATTTATCCAGCTAACCCCACAACTAATCATTCAAATCCCAGTTAATCACTCAATATAACTTTTAACATGCGCCGGTCATTAATAATTGTCAATTGTATCATACAATTTGTATGTAAGCTTTTGTGGCAACGTTTTCTTTTAAGAACTAGCTAGTTCAATTGAATCCTAGCAAGTAGCTACGAAATGTGACTAAAATTTCTCTACGAGTCTCTAGTTTGGTGGTTCCTCAGCTGTGCGTCGTAGTTTCAAGTTTTTACTATCTATCATACTTTAAGCATGCACAAAAATATTCTTTTCATCGCTTTTGATAGCACCTTCACGTATTATATCGACAACTTTAAGAAGTTGGCTTGGGTATAGTTTTTAAAAAAAGGCATTTAAACATCACTCATGGTTGTATCGTATGGGTACGGCAATCATCATAACAATTATTTCTGTTAAAGGATTTCACAATCATATAACAAATATTAAGACGATAATATAGTATAATGTGCATTATATATTCATCATGAAAGAAATTATTGTCGCGAAACAATTTAAAAAATCTCGACGCAACGACATATCAAAATCGGCATATCTGCCAGGTGGGCACGGCTACTTTTATTATGCCACGCTCCAAATGGAATGATTTGTTTTATTATTGCTTAATGGGTAATAAGAATTTTGATTATACAAATTGCACACACGAACGCATATCGTGTGGGGGTCACAGTGGTTGGGTTATACTCAGATTAGTAACCTGTGTCATAAAGCGCGTAATTGTCATTTCTTTTATTTGAGCTATTTATTTATCCTAGAAGTTAAATAAAAAATAAAAAATAAGAGACAATCACAAATTAGTAGATGTGAAATTATAAATGACTAAAAATAAATAAATTAAAATCGTACAAAATAGAATCGTAATCAGTGTAGGTGTAAAGTATACTCACCAATCAATTACCACCATTGATTGTCTCTTATTCCTCATCTTTTCAACTATTGTGGAAACTGGAAACAGCTTTTGTCTTAATTGCAATCTAATTTCCCTACATCCTATAAAATGCATTAAACTCATGAGGTAAACGTGTATGATTACTGTGGTTACAAAGCATAAAACATATACTACTTCATTCTAAAACAAATTTTATCGATAAGAAATAAAGGTAAAAATCAGCATTGTTGTGGTTACATGTCACAGAAGTAATAAGAATTAGTAAAAACCAAAATCGAATTCATATTATTCTTGTAACGCTACTTATTTTCTACGAATCCTAATTACTCGTAAATTAGCTAATGTAATTCAAGCAACCATATAAATGGGGACCCCAACTAACTCCTAAACCTAAAAACTTAAATTCTCCTGCCCGACCGTGGTCCAACGCTATAGTCAACACCGGAGTCAAGCGCGTGAGCTTCAACCGCGTCCGGACAAATTAAAAAAACCTAGCAGAAGTGAGCTGTGTGGGACCCCACCAGCCATGTGCTCTCCTTCCTGTCTCCACCAGCCTAGCTTCCTCTCAAATCATTACCTCCTTCTTCTTCTTCTTCTTCTTCTTCTCCTCGAGAGAGAGTTAGATAGTGATAACGAAATCCTAATTCCATGGCCGACAACGACGGAGCAGTGAGTAACGGCATCATAGTCGAGCAGACGTCAAACAAAGGACCTCTTAACGCCGTTAAGAAACCACCGTCTAAAGATCGACACAGCAAAGTTGACGGAAGAGGAAGAAGGATTCGTATGCCAATCATTTGCGCAGCTCGAGTTTTTCAATTGACCAGAGAGTTAGGTCACAAGTCCGATGGTCAAACCATAGAGTGGCTTCTCCGTCAAGCTGAGCCTTCTATCATAGCCGCCACTGGAACTGGCACTACTCCGGCGAGTTTCTCCACTGCTTCTCTCTCCACTTCTTCTCCGTTTACTCTCGGGAAACGTGTCGTCAGAGCGGAGGAAGGAGAATCCGGCGGCGGAGGAGGAGGAGGGTTAACAGTGGGACACACAATGGGGACTTCGTTAATGGGTGGTGGTGGTTCTGGTGGGTTTTGGGCTGTTCCGGCGAGGCCGGATTTCGGACAAGTCTGGAGCTTTGCAACCGGAGCTCCACCGGAAATGGTTTTTGCGCAGCAGCAGCAACCAGCTACACTCTTCGTCCGCCACCAGCAGCAACAGCAAGCTTCCGCCGCCGCAGCAGCTGCAATGGGTGAGGCTTCAGCAGCTAGAGTTGGGAATTATCTTCCGGGTCATCATCTCAATTTGCTTGCTTCTTTGTCTGGTGGAGCTAACGGGTCGGGTCGGAGGGAAGACGACCACGAACCACGTTGAGAAATGGTATTGTCTTTTTGGTAATGTATAGAAAAATTCCTATGTTTTATGTCATCGAAAGTGTTTAGAAAGTACCTCTAATTTGCGGTTTCTTTTGCTCCTTTTTTACTTAATTTAAGCTTATTGCTTGTTTGATTAGGGTTTTAGGGTTTAAGAATATTTGGTCTCGTTAATTTGTTTCGGAGAGTGATAGAAAGAGAGAGAGATTGATTGATTGTTGTACCTAAAACGCTATAAAAGCTCTGTTTTTACTAGCGAAACAGAGAAGTCGTTTAACTAGTGATCATTGCCATTCAATCAAGTCTCTTTAGAAAACTAAAGAAACAGCAAAAGAAACAAATTTGAAGTTGTCCCGTTAGTTTTAAGCATGAATTCTATTATGGTTCGTTCGTTAATGAAGTTGTCCCACTATTTACTCTTTCGTAGTAAAGGAAACAAATTTGAACTCGGGTTAACGGAGCCGGTCCGGATGATAATTCAGGTTCCACCAAAAACTTTTAAAACTAATAACAAGCCCATCCACTATCCAGAGCAGTATAATCGTAAGCTTCAAACACAAAAGAAATACTTCAATTTAACTCATCGTTATCAGTTATAACCGGAACAAACCGATAGGGGACCATTGGATCAAACCGTCTCGAACCGGTAACCCTAAAATAGTCTGGTTCTTGAAATTTCGGTGATCCTGCAACGTTTCTTCTCATCGATTTTGACCGGAAGCTCCTTGATTCAAACAAGACTTTTCTTATCGGGGAAGATCAGACGGAACAGAAGAGATCTCTGTGTTTACAAAAGTAATTCCTTGATTATAGCAAGCAAAGAATAAAGGGTAAAGGTGTAGACTTTGCTTCTCTCCTTCAAAGTCCACGCGATTCTCACTGTCAGCCTCTGCGAAATTTCCAGTCTTTCTCGCATTTTCCCTCGTAGCAGCCGTCAATTTCAACTGGGTATGTCTTAGATCTTCGTAGCGTTTACGGTTCCTGCTCAATTCTTCGTTTCTCGTGGTTTGACAGTTGAGTTACAGAAAACGAGGACGAAAAGCCTAATTGAAGAAATTAGTGATTAGAATTTTGTGATTCCGTGAAATTTTAGTATTAGTAAGTATAGACAGAATAGAAAAAAATCCCGTACTATTCATCAGCTATACATATCTGTTTGTAATTCTTTGAGTAAGATCTTCAATTCTCATGTGAAAACTGTGTTTTGAATGCTTGTCATAGATCAATTGTTGGATTAAGAAACATTGTAGTTTAGTGTTAGAAGAACATTAATGTGAGATTTGTTACATTGATTGACATTAGTGTTCCTGTGATTTGGTTTTAAAAAATCTTTGGTGAAGTGAGTTGGATTGGATTTTACTTGAATGCTTGTTGTTTCCCATCTTTTGGCTAATGATGTTCTTTGACCTTCTCGGGTCTGTTACTCGCATGTTTTTTCAGGTCTAAGTAATCTTGTGAAGACTCAATGACAGAGATATTTAGTGACACCGGGTTCAGACAGTTAACTCAAATGTTCCTGGCGATAATCTTCTTCCACACATCGGAGTACATTCTCGCCATAGCCATTCACGGAGCATCGAAAGTAACTTTAAGCTCACTCTTAATCAGCAAACACTATGCTTTAGCAATGCTAATATCAGTCCTCGAGTACATAGCCGAGATTGTTTTCTTCCCGGGGCTGAAACAACACTGGTGGATCAGCAATTTCGGTCTTACAATGATCATACTTGGAGAAATCCTTCGCAAAACCGCGATAATCACAGCAGGTAGATCGTTCACACACCTTATAAAAATTCGCCGGGAGGAGCATCATAAGCTTGTGACAGAAGGAGTGTATCAAATCATGAGGCATCCGAGTTACTCCGGGTTTCTCATTTGGTCTGTGGGAACGCAAGTAATGCTCTGTAATCCAATTTCAGCGATTGCGTTTGCGGTTGTGGTGTGGCGGTTCTTTGCAGAGAGAATACCTTATGAGGAGCATTACTTGAAGCAATTTTTTGGGAGACAGTATGTGGAGTATGCGCAGAGAGTTCCTTCTGGTGTTCCTTTTGTAAACTGATCCTTAGATCAATTGTGAACATATACGAGCATTGTTTGATTACCTTTTACATAGAAAATTATGAAAGAGATGTTGTTACTCATGTTTTCAGTTAATGTTCTCTTGTCAATGTCTTTGTGTTTCTTTTTTTTTATTGCTAAATAATTTGGATATTATTCCAAAGACTCTGCCTGAGCCAGAGGTTTATGCTTATGAACATAAAATTTGACCACTGGGTTTTAAAAGTGATTTAGCTCCGGCGAAGAGTCTCTCCGTGAGAGCGAGCTTGTCCGATTTGTAAGCACGAGACGGAACCATGTTGTGCGGAGGCTCACGTGTCTTGCAGCATTTGTCCGACCACAATCATCATAATTCGATTGGTTTAGGATTAGGGTTTTGTGGTGCTAAGATTGTGCAGCTCTCTTCATTCTTTCTCAGGCCTTCTCAGGCTATGGCGAAGAGTCATCATTTCAGCCGTAAATTGCGTCAGCGGATGATTTCTTCATTTGGGTCTCATTGCAGAACATCCGGAGAAGTCCCAATTCTTCACAATTGTTTCAGGTTTTGTTTCTCTCCTTGATTTGGTATATCTGATTCTTAAGTGTCATTGTCGAGATTTATGTTTCTGGACTCGAAAGAGAGATCTTTAATTAATTCATCTGACTGATGTTAAATTCGGGGTCTTTTGCTTTCTTCTACTGAAGCCAACGAGAAGATGATCCTGAGCTTCCAGTTGAAGGGTTATCTCCAGTGTCAGGTATCTATCTAGCTTGCTTGTTTCTTGCATCTTCATTCAATTTCCTAAGAAAAGTCACACCTTTCTACTCTTTGATGGGGATTTTGTGGTTACTGTGCGGTTCCTTTCCTTTTGGAAAGAGCTTTAGTATACATTTGGTAGAAGAATAGATGTTAGCTCATGATCATCTGATGCATAATATGTTGCAGGAGGCATTGTTGCTCTAGGGAAGTTTGATGCCTTACATATCGGCCATCGAGAGCTTACAATTCAAGCTTCAAGAATTGGAGCTCCATATCTATTATCTTTTGTTGGAATGGCCGAGGTACTTGGTTGGGAGCCCAGGTAATGTCCCCACCTGTAGTATTCATGTCTTCCCTTTCTCTTTTCCAACCTAAGATTCTTGTTCGTTTGAGATGGTTAAACATTATATATGATCCTGCTGATGAAGTTCGTTTTTTTTAATCAATATGTGCTCTCTTCCATTGTGACTACTGACAATCTAAATCTGTACAAACAGGGCACCTATAGTGGCCAAATGTGATCGACAAAGGGTGCTTACCTCTTGGGCCTCATATTGTGGAGACAGAGCGCCTGAAGAGTATGAGATAGAATTTGCCAGCGTGCGACATCTTACCCCACGACAGTTTGTGGAGAAGCTGTCAAAGGAGCTCAGAGTCTGCGGAGTTGTGGCAGGTGAACTTTAAAAAGATCTCAACCCACTCCTTTCTGTACCATTTCATGTTGAAAACACACAAAATAAATTGTTTGCAAAAACCTTTATCCATAGGTGAAAATTACAGATTTGGATATAAAGCGTCTGGTGATGCCTCTGAGCTAGTGAGACTGTGCGAGGAATGTGGTATCACTGCTTGCATCATAAACTCTGTGATGGACATGAAGCAAGGCTCAGCAAAGAGAGACTCAGGGGACTCAAAAGATAGAGGGCAAGTCTCTTCTACACGTGTACGCCAAGCTCTTGCGGCGGGAGATATGAGGTACGTATCAGAGCTCCTTGGCAGGGCACATCGTCTTATCTTGAGAGTCAGAACCCAAGATATGCCAAGTGAAAGGATGATCTCAGTCCCGAGATCATCAATACTTAATTTGCCACCAGGGATCGGAATTTATAAGGCATGTTTGCTTCTAGTTGGTGATGAGTCTTCAGTTCCGTGTACCGTAGTTGTTGATACATCAAATATCCATGTAGAAACAGAGGAGGTACGACTCTGTAATTTAGATTGGTCTCAAGAATTTCGACTCGTGAGTGTTGAGTTCGGTTGAGTCAATCTTAGTTCGTATAAATTCATATTTCTAAGTGTTTGTGTCTCAACTGAAATTCCTTAGAGAAGCCAAGAGTGATCTGTTCGCTCCATCGCCTTAGAGAAGCCAAGAGTGATCTGTTCGCTCCATCGTTCACTTTTGTCTTTAAGCGTATGTTGCTAGACCAGACATAACAGCATGGGGACACTTCCAAACCACAAATTATGGATATTTAGGCCAACCATGGCATCCGTTTCAATTAAGGAAACATTAGGAGGCAACAGCAAGCTGACATGGGTGATTTCGTGGCTGGACAGCGGCAATGACAATTGACAAAGACATGTCTCAGTAGATACTGAACCAATCTGTTGTATGATGAAACAGGCTGGTGAGTGAAACTCTTTGATTCTTCTTCGGCTATGAATATAACTCAAGACTGCTCACTTTTCTTCTTATTTACTTAGGGAAAGATTGAGCTTAAGAATCTTAGAGTCTTATAAAGACTTTTGAATAGACTCAATTAGCCTTAAGTAAGCAATGGTCTTGTGTACTCTGTTTTCATTGGAGGTGTCGGGGCACATTACTCTGTGTATTTCAAGCACAAGGAAATGGTTTCTTGTGCAGACCCCTCTAGAGTTTCCATTTGTGTTCATTGAGATTTGTAAAGAAATGAATTAATATAATCCGATATTGTCTACAATGGAAAAGAAAAAAGAAATAGAGTTTGTACAGTAAAGAAATAGAGTGTTTCTAGGACTATTTTCTGATCAATCAAGGAAAGAAGAAATGAAATATTTCTTGTTAAACTCCATAGTTCCACAGAAATCGCGGCTTTATTGCTCTTTGTTATCTTCAAAGCTCAGTGAAAGAGCCTTCTCAAGGCAATTGAAAGCTTTCTGGTAGCTCAAGAACCCCATGAACCAGAAGTCAAAACCATCGACCGTGACTACTTCTAGGTACTTCTGTGATGGTTTCTTTGTGTTCTGACTCTGGTTCACTCTGTCGATCTTGCACAAGGGGATTGATACTTTGTAGTGAACCCGGATTATGTCTCCTTGAGGGGAATCCACCTTTATTGATCTCTCGCTGCAGAACGCCATTTTCTTGGAAGAGATGAAGAGAAGGCCGGCTATGGGACCCGCGGTTGTCGACAAGTAACACTGGTACATTTTGAACAGTTTCTCACCTTCACTAACTCTAAAGAGCCGCTTGAAGATCTTCTCTAAACCTCCAACCTGAAGAATCCTAGCGCCCAAAGATAGCTTTCTCTTCACAGTTTCGGTTAGCTTTGGTCTTATCTTGCTCTGGTCTCTAACTCCGTTGGTGAACCCATCAGTTTTCTTCCTTTTAAGAATCGATTTTACGTTGCCTGTCAAAAAAAAAAAATCAATCCTGTTAGCTTTCAAGTTTTCCAGGGACAAAACAATATGAATTAGAGGGTAACTAAATAGGTACTAACTTTGTTCAGATTTCTTGGAAGAAGCCGGAACTCGGAACTTGTTAAATGAAGCCGGATCAGGTAAGTAACCCACGGGAGTAGCCTTTGCGGCCGGATATCTAATGACTTGTTGTTCAACTCTGCTCATGTTCATCTTTAGAGGATTGAGTAATTGATCTAGATCTTGAATCTTGAGGTTGTGTGATAAGGAAAATGAAGCTGATTGATGAAATGGTTTGGTGCAGGCTAAGGTATATAAAGGGCAATGAAAAGCAAAGATAGTGAATCTTTTGTGACTTGACCGTAGGATGAGTCATGAATGGGTCATCAACAATTCAGCAAAAGGGAAATAAAGCTTTTATATATATCTTAACTTGAATCTTTTTTGGGGATTATGGTTAAAAGCATTGTGTTTGGCTGCTTTAAGCCAGAAGAAAAAAAAAGTGAAACATGATCACACGCCCCTCACGTTAGACTCCGACATGTTTTTTAACCTACAAGTTGGCAAGACGGCATGCTTTGTTACACGCATGTAATTACGTTTTCAACTTATGGAGAAGGGACGTCGTGGATTTGGAGCTTTCTGAGTTGGCATCGTGACTTTCTGATGTCATTTTTCTTTGCTAAGATAAAGTTTTATCTTTTAATAGAAAAAAGAGATGAGGTTTTTTCTTTTTCATATTTTGAAAGGAAAAATAAAGAAGAAATCAATAAAATAAAACACAGAATTAAAGGAAATGTGATTTCAAATGGATCCCACCATAGAGTGAATAAGCCTACCGTTGAATCAACTCGTCACCCCATGTGATCTACACAACATGCAAATGCATACATGAATATACATGTATTAAGGCTTTATCAGAGGAAATAGCACGTAACCAAGGAGGGGATTGCTAAAATAAAACACTAAAATTAATCAAGGCTTCATTGTTGGGAACAAGTAAATGCTTTATCAGAGGAAATAGCAGGTGAAGGCACTTGTGAGTCGGGAATTTTGAATTGTGGCAACGGACTAATTTATTAGAAATAGAGAAGTCAATACCAAAAAAGAAAAACAAGAAGAAGAAATTGGTCAATATTTTGTGACGTGACATTCTATGCTCAATAAAATAGCTTATCTTCTAATCATAAAAAGATTCCTTTTTTCTTGGTAAGCAAAAGGTGTAAAAAAGTTTCCGTCTTCACATTGTGTGTGATTAACCATGTGTCTAAAAGTTGAAAATAACGGTTTCTTTAAACTATGGGTAACTACAAAATGATGAAATTAAGTCTTTCCTTTTCTTTGGCAAGTGTCATATTAATTAGCACCCTAAAAAATTCATGTTTTTACCTTAATAAATACCCAATGATAATTGTTCATATTCTTTTATTAATAAAAAAATATTTTTTCCTTACTTTCTTTTCTTTAATTTTATTTTCATATCTCATGTTTATTTTCCTTTTTATGAAAAAATGTTGTATTTTTTACTATATATATATCACCTCTCTACTTCTTTTTTTATTCTGTGTGTACGAGTAAAATATCTTATCTAAACAAAAATTAGAGGAAAAATGAATCAGAGAGGCAAATCTAATTTCGAAAGTTTTCTTAAAAGCATATCTCTTTCCGTCTGCGTCAAATTCCATACTGAGGTAACTTTCGTCTTTCATTTTCTTCTAATTATTTGACTGATGAAATTAGAATCGTCTTTTTAGTATGAGTTTATGTATTTGACCATCAATTCGATCTAGTGTAAACCCCTTAAAAAAAAAAATTTGAACATGGAGAATCTACTATGAAAGAAATCTTCTAACTTATCAACTATACGCATACTTAAACTTTTGCACGATGCATATCAAAGCGCCATAGATGAAATTCATAGACAGATTCTTATGTTAGAAACTCAATTAAGCATGTAATCACATTCTATAAAAAAAATCTGGTGTTGATATGAAGATTTTTGTAAGATTAACAATTTCAAAAGAGAATTTCAAGTTTTAAGTTGTATCATTAAATCATATGGAAGAAAACAATGTCATTTAAGTCGTTTAAAAGAAAAAGTTTTAAAAAGGTATTTTACCAAAAATATATAATTAAAATACAATATTAATTAATGATAACGTTGAATAATAAAACAAATCTTATCCCTACTGTTTCACCGGCTTACACGTGTCACTAAATCTTTTTGATTCATTTTGAAGAAAACAATGAATGTATCTCTTACTTAAACTAAATTAAAACCAATAGTAAAACCAAGCTGAACTCTAATTGAACAGACCAAACCAAAATAACTTCGATTAGAATTTGGTTACAATTTTTTAAAAATCAATTTCAGTTTTTGGTTTTATGGGGTAGCTTCAATGTCTTGTATAGGGTAGTAGATGAGAGAACTGAAAGAGTTGGGTTCGATTGTGATATAAAACAATACGAGGGGGTTGTCTCTAAATTTTTTATTGTTATCTAACCCGGATCCGAGTAATATAACCGGGTGGGTGATTTTGACAAAATGGTTGAATCCTTCTAAATTGAAAACCCTAATTTCAAAACTTTCCGCGCAGAAACGTGTCGGTTCGTCTTCTTCAAGAGGCAAAGTAGAAAGAGTGAAAAAACCTCACCTTGTCCTGAGTGACATTTGGTCCGCCTACGACAAGTGGAGCACTTTTTGCGTCGGCGTTCCTCTTAAGCTGAATGACTACTCTTGGACGGATGCTACTCAGTATTATGCTCCCACCCTCTCCGCCATGCAAATCTTCACCAAGAAACCCTTCCTCGACGATGGATCTTCTTCTTCATCAAGGTCACAGATTCTCGATTTTGAATCCTATTATTGTTGTGTTCTAATGATTCATGGGTATCAACAATCAGAATTTGGTTGATCACACTTTGTTTGTTTGTTTCTCGATTTTAGGAGCTTTGGTGAGGACTGCCATCTCTATTTTGAATACAATGAGACAGTGAGTGTAGATGGGCTTAGGCTTCCTCTTACTATGATGGTATGTGAAAGCTCTTACCTTAGATGTTGGATCCCTTACATTTGTCTTTCGAGGGTTTAATTAAATAGGGAGGTTCTGTCTTTCTTCCTTGAAGGTTGAGGAACTAGCTAAGAAGCACCATGGATTGAATACTCTTAGAACCTCTGATCTGTCTGAAAACAGCTGGTTTTCTATAACTTGGTATGTCTCCTTCTCAGCTTTAGCCCTTCTCTTAAAAATTACATGTTTCTTGAATTGGTTGTTGGATTACTAGTTATTGACGCTTAATCTATATTGTTTGTGACTTATATGAAATAACGACTAGGCTGAGAATGTGGTTGATTGATATATGTAATAGGTCTCCGGCAACTCAAATTCCATCGAGGCAAACACTGAATCAGTATTTCCTAACATATCATTCATTGACACCCGTTATTCCAGGTATTTCCCCCTTAGAATTTATGCTTGAAAACAAGTGTATATGTATAGGTTTTTGATGTCTTGAACTAGTTTTTTTTTTCTTGTGATATTCAGAAACAATTCCTAAAGGGACAGAAGTTGAGCTTCCTGCTTTTGGAGTTCTGACTACCAAGCTCTCTGGCGAAGTTTGGAACATGCCAGGGACCTCAGATCAAGAGATCATAAACAGGCATGAGGAGGCTGCTGCCTCCTGGCTGGGAAAACTCATGTTCAGCCACAATGATTTCGACTTGTTTATGGCTGAGAAACCTAAGGACCTGCCATTTTCAAGTGGCCACTATGAGGTGGTATATGGTGAGTGGTAACTATCTCCTCTTGGAACTTCTCATAGATCCTCCAGGTCCTGGTGATGTAATGTTGCCAGTAGAAAAATAAGCCTGGTAGTGGTATCTTTTTATCATGGAATCTTTAGATGAAAACTTTGTGAACATCTTCTGGATTTTTCAGTTTTATTTAAAAAGTGGCATATGATTTGCCATAACTCAAATTATTCTTAATATAATGCAAGTTGGATTGAGTATTTCTGTTTCTGGCATCTTATATTCAGCATAGTAGATACAAACTGAAACCAGAAGATGTTTTGGCACAATCTTCTGCTTTCAACAGGATTTTGCTATTGATCAGTTTTACTTCCATAACTTTATCTGCACCAGATTGGCATCTTATGCCTTGCGTCTTGTAAGAGTATACATTTTGCAGGCATGAGGCTCCACTAGGGCAGATAGCTGCTTTTTAACACATGAATATGTCGAATGCTGCATTCATCATAATCATGGTTCATGATTAGGTTTTAGGTGTGAGTACTAGTAAGGAAACAGAATTCTAATGCATGCTTAGTTCATCATAACTTACCTCCCATAAGTCACGAGCATTAACAATATCTGATGAATTGAGGCCAATCTCAGCCCATCGAGCTGTGATGTTTGCAGATGCTGATCCTCTGTTCCATAGGATGACCGCTACTCGTTTCTTGCTTAGTGGACCTGCCCATACCTTCATTGCACCACATATGTTATGTGTTTTTTTGTTTGTCATTTGCATAGATATGTACATATAAGAACTATGATACCTCAAGATCACCTTCTTTCTTTACTTTCTTTCCCTGGATCCCAAGTTTGTCTGAACATAAATAGGTCAAGCTCTTACCACTTTTGGATTTCATATGAGCAGATTCTGAAGTGGTTAAGACTTTTTCTATATTATATTTACCTTGATTAACAGCAATCACCTCTTTGTTGCTAAGCAATTCAAATGTAACTTTGTCCATCGATCTAAGATCGCAGCCGATCAGCAGAGGAGCCTGCAAAGAGAGAACACAATCCAACATTGGTTTAAGTAGGTATACATTCATTCTCTGCTTAGTTTAGGTCTTTTAGGTAAAATACTATTCATACTTTTGCCAATGCCCAGATGCTGAAATGCGACATGTATTCTTCCTTAGTCATGCCTCCATTTCCCACTTCAAGCATGTCTGGATCTGTTTCAGTTTTACCAATATTAATTTCTCGGGTCTCGATACAACTTTCTCGAATCTGTATTGATTACTCCAAATTATTTACCGTTCCACGATCCTGGTCTTGCATAAGATGCCCATCGATCATTCTGATCCGCTATCAATGTCATGCTAACAAGCAAAAAAGGAAGAGAAAAACATCTTCAAGTTCTTGTTTCACTAAGATTGGGAAAAAACCATCAAAGAAGAGAAACCTTTTCCAATTATCTTGGATATCTCCTGTTGTTCTCCAACTGTTGCCAATATCTCCTGCCCAAGTTGCTGGATCCTCTTGTCCCCTGCACTTACAAGTCAATTTCTTGTTTAGTATCATCAGACCATAGTTGTCTGAATAAGTGAATCTTCTTCTTAATTAGTCTTTTTTACCATTCGCACAGAGAGAAGAATATGGATCTTCCTGAATTTAACAGCGCTTTACTCATCTTAGGGTATCTTTCTCTTGGACTTGTCCCTGTATTTTCGCAGTTATCATACTTGAGGTAATCAATCCCCTGTCGAATACATGATAACGAAAACGCACAGCTTCAAGGTTCAGGAAATGAGTTCAGACATAACACATACAAATATACATACCCATGAGGCAAATGTCTTGGCATCTTGTTCTTCATGCCCGAGTGATCCCGGCATGGTTTGGCTGCAGGTAAGAGTCCTAGAAATCGAGAAAAAGATGATCAATGGAGAAACTATATCTTAACAAGAATTTTGTTTTATAACTAAGTATCTTTATCTGTATATACATACCCGGCATCAGAGTATATCCCAAGTTTTAGCCCTTTGCTATGAACATAATCTGATAAAGCTTTGATTCCTGAAGGAAATGTTGATGCTTTTGCAACCAAACTCCCCTATCAAATATACACCAAAAACACATCTCATTTTTGTTTTTAGATTCTCAAAAACTCTGAAAACAAGGTTATTTAACCTGAGAATCTCTCTTGAGTTCACCCCAACAATCATCTATAAACACAGATAAAAACAGAACACGATACTTAAGAAAACAGAGAGATGGATAAAACAGAGTAATCACACTAAAATTATATATAATTTAAGTACCTATGTTGATATACTTGTAACCTATTGCAGAAAGACCACTTGAAACCATTGCATCAGCTGCAGTGAAACTCAGATCATTAGTATTACTTTTACTATCAATCAATCTTGCATTAGATTTGCTTTCTATAGAGTAGAATCAGTAATCACCGGTTTGTTTGATAAGGGTTTCATTGATATTACACTGAAAATGATTCCAGCTGTTCCATCTGATCAGAGAGTAACCATAAGAGGTAAATAACTTGAGAGTCAAGGAAATAGAAATTCAAAAAAAAAAAACAATGAAGGGGATCGAACCCCATTTGAGGAGAGAGAGCAAGTCCATTGTTCATCAACATTCGACTCTGAAACCCATCAGCAATCTGAGTCAGAGTTATAGTCAGAGTGAACGCAATGAATCTTAAGGAGAAACTAAGAAGAACCATTGCTTGATCAAGCTTTTTTCTTGTTTCCTTCAATGGCTATAAACAGATTGAGAGAGAGAGAGGTTCAAGAAAAATCAAAAATGGCCTGTAATAAATGTTGATGGTTAAGTGGGAGCTGTGGGATCATGCCGATATTTGTATATATACACACACACACACCACGGTACTGTGACTCTCTTAGTTGTCTCTCCAAATCAAGTGGGTCGTTTTCGTTGTCAACTTTTTAATTTCATTTTTCTATGTTTATTTTCAGATTTATGTAGCTTCACGGATATGGAGATATTGTATTTGTCTCTGTGACGCAAAAAGTGTAAAAAGATTGAGAAAAAGAAGAGGTTGTTAACTGTGTAAGACGTATTCATAACTAATTCTGATAAAACTAGTGAAAGGCAGCGATTGATGTTATTAATATAGAACAAAAGCATTATTGGTTATATAAGCAATGGAGTGAATCACTAGAGGTCCGAGGTTTATGTCCATTCATAGTCTCCGGAATTTAGAAAATTACGAAATATTTTAGTAAAGATAATGAATAATGAATCGTAGTGATACACAATTTAGCAAAATCTTAACAAAAACAATTAACAGCTAAGGAACTGTTAGTCTTTACATACATTATTTAACACGTTAGCAAGGATTATTTTAATGTCCCCACGTTGAGTTATGAATAAAACAATTAAGTTGTGATAACGCCCTTTAGAGTTTAGATCCAAAATACAAGAACAGAATTCTTCACGTCTTTCAATAAATGGTTAGGTTTTCATTGAATCATTGTCATGATCGCATTGGACTTTAGTAGATACAATCGAATCATTTGTATAAAGTACACAAATTTATATACAGAAATACAAATTACAAATATTTGATATTGACATGTGGCCATGCTCAGTTCTAATTATTAAAAAACGGAGCATGCTTTCCGAGTGTGATGTTTGATATTATCTTACTTTTCAAGAATGTTTTTATGCTAGATTGTATTCCATAGCTTTTACTATTTACACTTAAAATGCTATAAAAATATAACAAAACCTGTTTTCTAGCTAGGTTTGAACTAGTCGAAAATGCAAAAATTATGCATATGGGATTAGTGATCTCTGTATATAATAACATCCACACAAGTAGAAAGAGTATACTTTAAGGCAAAGTCTTAAGTTATTAAAGTGAAATAATGAGAGATTTGCTTTCCTCAAGTGGACCAAAGACACAAGTGATGTGACGTGTGCCGTACGCAACAATATTAAAAAAGCGAAGAGTTTTCATTATTATATGGACAAAATTTTCGTTTCGAACAATTTATTGGAGAACATCTGTGGAGATTTAATTTGAGACGAACCCTTATTGTTTTTACAGAATAACTGGAGAATACAACGTGACGTAGCCACACTAACTCTCTCTATACACATGTATTTTCAGGCAACAGGTTTGAGAACATACAACTTACACGCATGAGAATCCACTGTTGCTGTCAAGTTCCCCACAAACTTTTGCTTCAATGTCTGGTGCTGTTCGCATATATCACAACAAAACATTCACCAGTTAAATATCTGATTTTCTAATGATGTTTGGTTTATGTATGTTTATCTACAATTGTATATTTATGAGTATACCTCCCATAGATCTCTGGCTTCAACGATGCTATTTGCAGGGATCTCAATATCCTCCCAAAGAGCAGTAATCGAAGTTCGCGATGGTCCACGGTTCAATAGAAGCAAAGCTACTCTGTAACCTGACAATGGTCCTGCCCAAACCTGATTCCATTTCGCGATTTATTACCAAAACATAGTTTTCTTAAAGCTTATGTCTATAGACGAGTAGTACATGTAGGTGTTTTTAGATGTAATCTAACCTCGAGATCGCCTTCCATTCTAACTTTCTTGGCCTGAACACCATGTGGATCTACAAGAAACGGTTTCTATTTTCTTAAAAGTATATATTCAAACATGGTTCAAAGAGGACATATGATGGCTAAACAGTAATCAAGTACCTTGATTAATAGCAATGACTTCCTTGTTGGCGACAATCTCCATTGTTTCTTTGGTCATGTTTCTTATGTCACAACCAAGTAGAAGAGGAGCCTGCAGTGATATATATACATCATTGGTTTCAGACTTAATATATGTTGTTTGAAGAGAGTTTCTCTATTTCGGGAATATATAGCTTACCTTTGAGATTGCCCATATGCTGAAATGGACTATGTACTCGTCTTTTGTCATCCCTCCATTTCCCACTTCAAGCATATCCGGGTCTGCAACCAACAGCAAAGTCACCCACTCATCATGAAATTATCATCCTTCACAAAATCTGCAACAAGCTTAAAGTAGTAGTAGTCTCTTGCTGAGATAATAACAGTACCGTTCCAGCCACCAGGTCTTGCATGCTCAGCGTAGACTTCATTCATGTCTGCTATTGAGATCATACTGTAACAAGCAAAAAAAAACCTTGTCAAGATTAGCAATTTTTAAAGAAACATGTCGCCATCTTTTTTCTTTTATACTTACCTAAGCCAAGTATCTTTAATGTCATTAGTGGTTCTCCAACTGTTGCCTACTGGAGATCCCCATAGAGCTGGATGCATATCTCCCCTGATAAGAAGTCAATTTAAAACTCATAATTCTTCTATAGACAAATCAACACAACTATATTATTTGTTTTTTTGAAAGGGAACATGCATGATTTATACCATTCACACAATGAGTGAAAGATGGGGCGGCCAGATTTCATCAGAGCTCGAGTCATCACTGGATACCTGAATTGTATCATCATCCATTATTGGCAGTGAATGTATATTATAACTTTTATGGCTAAACCAGGTGTCCTCACTTATACCTGACAGTAGGTTTAGAGCCATCGCTGTTGCAGTTGTCATACTTCAAGTAATCAATTCCCTGCAATTTGAGCCCAAGCATTGTTACATTGTCTGAAAAGCAGGTCAGTAACCAGTTTATGAAATGAAAAAGAATGACATGGACGTACCCATTCTGCAAATGTCTTGGCATCATGCTCCTCGTAGCCTAAAGAACCTGGCATGGTTTTACTGCAAGTGAAATACCTGAAAACCAAAACAAATATGAGGCCAAATGTGTATTCTTGTCCAAATCACCAGGAAAAAAGTGTAGGAAAATTTGCAAAAGCAATAGTAATTTACCCGGCATCTGAGTAAATCCCAAGCTTAAGGCCTTTACTGTGAACATAATCCGCAACCGCTTTAATTCCAGAAGGGAAAGTTGACTTCTTTGGCACCAGACTTCCCTGGAAAACAGAGTTAAGGAAGATAAAATCTAGCAAAACTGCAGAAACAAGAAATGAAACCAGGAAACACAAAGAATTATGATAATACCTTGCTGTCACGAGAAATTTCAGCCCAGCAATCATCTGAAGAACAAACCAAGATTTCAGTACTGTGAAACACAATAATGATTTTTATTTATTTATTTCTAAGCTATCACACTGATGAAACATTAATCAACTTCAGAGACTCTGAATCAGAGTGATACAAAGAATTTTTTTAATCTATATTATGAGTTAGAGCCTTACCGATGTTAACATAGTTGTAGCCAAGCTTAGAGAGGCCAGTGGTAACCAAAGCATCAGCTGTTACAAACATCAAGATGTGTTAAGATAAACCAAAGCATCAGCTGTTACGAGCATGCAAGAATAATTCATGATTGATAAATTAAAATTGAGACTTCACCAGTTTCTTTGATCATTTTTTCATCTATGTTGCAGCTAAAATGGTTCCAGCTATTCCACCTGCAACACCGTTACATTGAACCTCATTCAGAACACAAAAAGCCAAACACTTTCCACAACGTAGGATTATTAACAGCAAAGTTCAGGATATTGAAGTTAAATTCAAGCTATTTATTCTTTAGTTAAAGACTAGTGGTTGTAGAATGTGTTTAGTCTTTCGATTTCTTTGAGAATCAATCGTCAAATCCACCAACCATTAAAAAGGAAACAAGCTAAATCACAGAGCGAGAGAAAGAGAAATAGAGTTATACGAACCCCATGGGAGGAGTGACTCCGAGGCCATTAGTGAGCAAGTGTCTTCGTAAGATCTCAGAATCGTCATGACCATTATTAACTGATCTCGAAGACTCGACCATCGTCATCACCATTGATGAAATCAGTATCATAAGTATTGGCATCTTTATCACCATTGCTCGTCTCGACATCTCTGCAAAATCTCTCTAAACGAAAACAGAGTGAGAAGAAGATAGTTGACGAACACTGCTTTGTACTTTGTAGTAGAAGAAGACTAGGAGACTAGAAGAGTGTTCTATAAAATTCTTTGTATTTCCATTTTACCCCTCAAAACTCTTATCTGTACTTTACTTTTTTTTTTTTTTTTAATTTTTTA
>Ga0041059_1000120_pt1 | contig 45826 bp, 40 predicted proteins | sample AraColnosormetaG_FD_56232 | JGI IMG/M metagenome (GOLD analysis project Ga0041059, IMG submission 56232) | Arabidopsis roots microbial communities from North Carolina, USA - Col MF nosort | ecosystem: Host-associated > Plants > Roots > Unclassified | place: USA: North Carolina | collected...
CCAAAAAAAGGATGATCAAACTTAAAATTATTTTCATGAGAGTAAATTGACTAATCCCAAAAAAAAAAAAGGAGTTAAAGTGAATTCACAAGGTTGACAAAATGAGTTCTAGAAAGTTGACCTATAATAAGTAAATTGTTATAAAAAGCTGCAAAATCCAAAATCCCATAAATGGTAAAAAGTTAAAAAAAAACGCATAAAATCACTAATCACTAATCATTATTCAACTGTGTATAAAAGGATATCATTAGGATAATAAATTCATTAGAAATCTATATCTCTCTCCCTTCTCTTCCCATTGGGCAGGCACAGATTCTGAAATAACAAAACACAGAAACTGAAAAACCAAAATCTCCTCTGTTGTTTTTTACCAGAAATTTCATTAACTGAAAAAATAGAATCTCATAAAGACACAAACAAACCAAATGTATTTTTTCTTTCTTTCTTCCTTTTATTTCCTTTTAACCTTTATTACTCTCTAAAAAATCTAAATAAAAAATCAATCAAAAAAAGGAAAACAATCTTACAAATAAATAAAATAAAGTAAAAAAACAAAATTATCACCATTTATATTCCTCGTTTATCCTTCTCTTCCTCTTCTCCCTTAAACCACATTTCTCCTTCTGGCTCTCTCTCTTCCTAAGTTTCCTCTCTCTTTAGAACTGTAGAGAGAGAAAAGCCTCCATTTTTCTCAAGGCAATCTCTCTCTCTCTGCCTCATCTCATAAACCCATTACACCAAAACCTCATCGTAGAGAGAGAAACACACCAACCATTGTTACACTCTAAGAGAAGAGAAGAGAGAAGGAAAAATGGACGGTGTATCACCAAAGTTTGTGTTGCCGGAGACATTCGACGGCGTGAGGATGGAGATCACAGGCCAACTAGGCATGATCTGGGAGCTTGTAAAAGCACCAGTGATTGTCCCTCTTCTTCAATTAGCTGTTTACATCTGTTTGCTTATGTCTGTCATGCTTTTATGTGAGAGGGTTTACATGGGAATCGTCATCGTCCTCGTCAAACTCTTCTGGAAAAAACCAGACAAACGTTACAAGTTCGAGCCCATTCACGATGATGAAGAGCTTGGTAGCTCCAATTTCCCCGTCGTCCTCGTACAAATCCCCATGTTCAACGAACGAGAGGTCGGTTCTCTGTTCATTGCTCTGTTTTTCCTCTGTTTTTCTCTGTTTCTCGTTAAAGTTATAAGTTTTTCGAGAAAAGTAATCTCAGATTTTACGGAAGATAACTTTTCCCCACGTATTCATATTCCTCCGCCGTTCCAAATCCCGAAACGGCGAGAGTCGTGACGCATATTTATTTATTGTTCTCTGTGATTTTGGGTTTTTATGATTAAACCTATAGTTTAGGGGTTAACTCGTAGTAAATCATTAATTAGTGGACTAAAAGTGAAAAAGTTTGACAAAGAGATTTCTTTTGCTTCCCCGTGATTTTTGCCGTGCAGGTTTATAAGCTATCAATAGGAGCGGCGTGTGGACTTTCCTGGCCGTCCGATCGTCTCGTGATTCAAGTGTTAGATGACTCTACAGATCCTACTGTTAAGGTATTATTATTATTACTTAGTCCATTTCACAAAAATATAGGTGCATTATTTTCCTCCAATCAAATTAGATTTTTTACCATTTTTTTCAAAAGATATTTTCCTTTATTTAAAAGAGATGTAATATTTTCCTGTGGGTAAGAAAGAAAAGGGGAAATATTAATAAATTTGTAACATTAATAGATAGATTTTTTTTTTGATGTGTGATTTAAATGAGATACTCAAAATGTGCAGCAAATGGTGGAAGTGGAGTGTCAAAGATGGGCAAGTAAAGGAATCAATATTAGGTATCAAATAAGAGAGAATAGAGTTGGTTACAAAGCCGGTGCTTTAAAGGAAGGACTCAAACGTAGTTATGTCAAGCATTGCGAGTATGTTGTCATCTTCGACGCCGATTTTCAGCCCGAACCTGATTTTCTTCGCCGTAGCATTCCTTTCCTCATGCACAATCCCAACATTGCCTTGGTTCAGGCTCGATGGCGGTTCGGTAATCATTTCATTAATCATTTATTTCAATATAATCTTAAATTTGATAGTAATTGAAATAGCTTGTTGATTGATCTAACTAATAAGAGTGGTGGTTGATATGATAGAAAAATGAGAAAATTGACTTATGATAATGTTGTGCAAGTGTCAGGGTCAAATACTACTGAATCGGTGTCTTTGTTTATGTTCTATGAAAAATTTAATGTTGTTTAGATCATTAAATGTGAGCTCGTGGTTTTGGTTTTTGTTAGCTACATTAGTGGTGTCGGTGGTATATGCCCTTCACTGTTTTTTCATATAAATAATATTATTTTTATGTTTTATCGACTTTTGCTTTTTCTTGCATACTTTTTTTTTCCTTATTTATTACCTTTATGTTTTGGCTTTTTGAAATGGTCTTTTTCTTCAATTTTGTAATTTTCGTTTCATATGAAAGTATTATTGTTTCCTCAATATATATTGTCTGATTGAAGAAGTAGGGTTAGTTCTGTTTGTGTCGGCGGAGTAGCTGCACTAGTGTAGTGGGTCTTATTAACCAACTAAAATAAGCCACGTGTAAAAACCGTTGTCCTTGGTTTACATTAGAGTTAGGTACACCTTACTACACTGGATTAAAAACCAACTCTTGTCTTTGTAATTCAACCGGGTCGGATTAGTTGCGGAATTCCGGGTCAACGGATAAATTATGCTGACGTCATGTCACGTTTCTTATCCACTCCGGAATTTCGGATCCGTCGGTCAATGAAAATCGAATCGGTTTAAATTCGGTTTAATGAATCGGGTTCGGGTTTGTAAACTGGTCGTCTTTAGAAATTGTCGGGTCTCTGATACATTCCACGTGCTCTTTGCCTTTCTTTAAATGCTAAGTGTGAGGCCCATCTTTGTCAGTATTAGTAAAAGTCTTGTTAGTATACAGTTTGTGTATCGAGTCTACTGTGGACCTGCGTTTCTCTTGCCGACACTTGGTAGTGTATACTCTATAGTTTTGATTTTGTCTTTATTATTTTAAGCATGAGTCCAAGTTAGTGAAATTTAATAATAGAAAGCTATATGACTATGATTGTTTTATTAAAGCTAAAAACAAAAGAGAAGGACGTTACTTCCTGATAGTGCCACATTTGGACGATTCTCTAATAAATAATTAAGATTTAATTGAGCTTTGTTTGTCTTATTAAATTGTATGTTTTTTGGACTAATGTTTTAATCCTTTGTTGTATACTTTTGCAGTAAATTCTGATGAGTGCTTATTGACGAGAATGCAAGAAATGTCATTGGATTACCATTTCACTGTTGAGCAAGAAGTGGGTTCATCAACACATGCTTTTTTCGGCTTCAACGGTAAACACAAACATTTCATTATTTAGTAGTAATGATTACTAAAAACATCATTAAATATTTCATAAACTAATTTTTTTAGGTGTTTGGCTAGTAAAAATATTGTTGTCTATTGATGTGGTAATATTATTAGAGTTTAGGGTGATGTAGTTGGTATGTTGTCCGACCAATTGAAGCATAGTATGTGGACCCAAAACTTTATTTTATTTTTGTTTTTATGATAGTGTACAACTGTTACTAGAGAATAAAATAATCATAAGGAGTCATAATAATTTATATATAATCAATCATTAATCGAGAGGAGTGGGGAATCTGAAATGTGAAGCAAGTAGGTGTATATTTATATATACTTAAAGGAGTTATAGTCATTCCTTGTCTTATAAGTTAGATTTGCAAGCTTGAAGAATCTAATTTAATTAGTTTTTAAAATCATGTGTTCAATTTTATTTAGTAGATAGTGTAAGGGGACACATTCATTACACTAGGACTTGTAGTGGAAGCAAATGGAAGGCGGATCTTAAATGTGTTTTTGTCATAAATCATTTAAAAATTATTGTAGATGTACTAAAGTTATCAAAAATAATATTATAGGAACCGCCGGAATATGGAGAATAGCGGCGATAAATGAAGCTGGTGGGTGGAAAGATCGGACCACCGTGGAAGATATGGATCTCGCCGTCCGAGCAAGTCTTCGCGGCTGGAAATTTCTCTACCTCGGTGACCTTCAGGTTTTTATTTATTTACTTTCTAATACAATATTTAGATAGTTAGAACAAATTAAACACACATAACAAATAGTAAGTTGGTGCACAAGATACTTCTCTCATTAAACACATGACAGCTGATTCACAAGTTATATGTTATAATCATTTTACCTTTTTAAGAAGTAAAGATATTTTGTTATTACTTGTTGAAAAATTGGTATACATCATAAATATATGAGTCCTTTTTACTTTCTTTGCATAGGTGAAAAGTGAGCTTCCAAGTACTTTTAGAGCCTTCCGTTTTCAGCAACATAGATGGTCTTGTGGACCTGCAAATCTCTTTAGGAAAATGGTTATGGAGATCGTAAGAAACAAGGTAATAATAATAACAAAAATTTACACTTTTTCTTCTTTTGGTTAACTTCTTTAATCTGATCCTATTACTGATCTGGCGCAGAAAGTGAGATTCTGGAAGAAAGTGTACGTGATATACAGCTTCTTCTTTGTGAGGAAAATCATTGCACATTGGGTCACATTTTGTTTCTACTGCGTTGTTCTTCCTCTCACAATTCTCGTCCCGGAGGTTAAAGTTCCGATTTGGGGTTCGGTTTATATCCCATCCATCATCACTATCCTCAATTCCGTCGGTACTCCAAGGTATATTCTGTTCCTTGTATCTCAAGTCATTATCTCTGTTTCTTTCATAGGGTTGCTTATATGTCACGTAACTGAGTTTAAATCCTTTTCTATTTCTGATTTTGTTCAAAAGGTCAATTCATCTGCTGTTCTATTGGATTCTATTCGAGAATGTGATGTCGCTGCACCGGACAAAGGCCACTCTCATTGGTCTGTTTGAGGCAGGAAGGGCTAACGAGTGGGTAGTGACTGCTAAGCTTGGAAGCGGTCAGAGCGCTAAAGGAAACACTAAAGGGATCAAAAGGTTCCCAAGAATCTTCAAATTGCCTGATCGGTATGTTTACTTCCTATATAGAAAATTCTATATTTGTTATTAGAAACTAGGGATACACACTAAATGATTATGAGTTATTTGTGTCAGATTGAATACATTGGAGCTTGGATTTGCGGCTTTCTTGTTCGTGTGCGGATGCTATGACTTTGTGCACGGGAAGAACAATTACTTCATCTACCTGTTTCTTCAGACAATGTCTTTCTTCATCAGTGGGCTGGGCTGGATCGGGACTTATGTCCCGAGTTAGTAGTTGTGTTGTTTCAGAGAGAAAAGAGAATGTTATTAATTTTCTTGAGAAATAAAGACAATTTTCATTGAAATGACAAAGGAAAATTGATAGGGGAGATAGAGACGTACCGGTAACAACAAGTAGGAAGAAAGGAGAAGACTTTTATCAAAGACCAGGAAAGAGGAGAAGCTCCAAGGGTTCTTTTGATTTATTTTTAATTTTTCTGTGTTTTATTTATATAGCTATGGGATTTGTGATTCAGTTGTTGTGAGATTTTAATTTTCGTTCTTTGTTTTTTATTTTGGTTTTTGGGTATTTTTTCGTTTTGAAAGTGTTAGTCTTTTTGTTTTGTTTTTATGATTTAGAATTCAAGATTCTGCGTGAGCTACAAGTGTTAGATTGATGCAAAGGTTCAAAATTCCTTGTTGTCATCAACAATTATCCATTTTATAGTAATTAATTTACAGTCAGTGAATGTATTTACCACACTTGGAGCTCCAAGTGTTCATTTGATTTTTTTTATTTTTTCATAAATACTTAGCTATGGGATTTGAGACTCAGTAATTGTGAGATTTTAATTTCTGTTGTTGTTGTGTGTGTTTTTTTGGTTCTTGAGGGAGAATATTAGATTGATGCAAGGGTTCAAAATTGCTAGATGTAATCAACAATTACCCATTTTATAGTAATTAATATACACAGTCAGTGAATGTATTTACCACAATTGTACTTGCCTATCCCGGTTTGTGTTTAGATGTTTGATTGATATTCTTTTTTTTTTATCGTAGTAAAGGATATACTGTTCTATTAGTTACTAGGTATAAAATATTTAAAATAGTAATAATTAGCTGTATAGAAAACATTTTTTTTTTAGAGTAGGTTTTTGTATCATCATGTTGGTAGCTACTAGCTAGAGGGAAAATTCAAAAACCTCTAAAAATTAAATTCCAAGTAAAAATTATAAATAGAAAACTAACAATATGCCAAAGGATTTTTAGGTTTTTTTTGTCATGATCTAAGGGAAGGAGGTATACAATTTTTTTCATAATTATATTCGAGTAAAAGAGTTTTTTAGTTTAAATTCTTCATACACATTCATACTTCTTTTGACATTTTCTCTCTCTTCACTTTTTAGGTTTTTAGAGAGAAAAAGCGGTGAGCAAAACTTTCCGGCAACAACGATTTCAAATTAGCGTCTTTTTGGCTGGCTAACCGTCCGAAATCGTCTGCTTTCAGTTGTAGATTTGTTCGGCTTTCTATTTGGCACCGTTTTCGTCTTTATGGCGGCGTGTGGCTAACTTCTTATCCTTGTGAATTTGTTTTAATTTCATTAGATGACTTCTTGTTTGTGAATTTGATTTAATTTTGTTTAGTTGGTAATTTACAAAAATAAGAGTAGGTTTTCTCTAAAGCTATTCACATAACCGAAACTTCGATTGTTAGCAATCATCTGTGGTATCATATATTCAATCCATTTTATCCGATATTGCCAAATCTCAATTTTTCGACAAACAACAGGAATGAATGTAACCCCACGGCTACAAACGAATGAATAGAGGGGTTGAAGATTTTGGCAATATGTGAGTTTGATGTATTGGATATCCACTTCTAACTAAATCTGGAGTTCCTTGTTAAAAAAAAAAATGCCAAATGTTTTCTGACAACGCATGTCTATGTGACTTCTCCTTGTGTGACACGTGTATGTGGGAGATAAAGTTTCTTTTCCTTCAAGGTTTAATCAGTTGGGCTCTATTTGGGCTTCATATGATTGTAAACCCATTATGTAATTTTTGTTGCGGTTTGGTTATGAATAAAAATAAAATTCAGGGGAAAAAAAAACATCTCTCTCATTAACGGTTTAAGTTTAAACCGACTATAAACCGGAAAATGATAAGCAAAAATCCGAAAGAATTGATCTGACCCTGCAAATCCATAGACCTCCTCCGGTCCTCCCTCTCGCTTTACCTCTGGAGAACTTGACGGCGACTGCGTCTTCCTCCCCCGTCGAAACACAAAAACCCGTCAGGTGACTTCATCTACTTCGCTACTCTCCGATTTTAGAAGCCTTAACACTGGAATGTGATGATTTGTGTCTGAATTCGTGCGAATTGCGTCCTTGTTGTATACTTAGTATTCGAGGTTGTCTCTGTGGAATCTTCGGTTCAATTTTGTGAGCAAATATGCTTTACGAAGGCTATTTAAAATATATGAAAGCGAAATACGGCGAACGGTCGCAGGGAACTTACTTCATGGCTGGAGAGGATCTGATAAGCAAATTACCTGATTCTCTGATAACTCAGATACTCTTGTATCTCCCAATAAAGGATATTGTTAGGACTAGTTCTTTGTCCAGTAGGTGGAAAAGTCTCTGGCTTTTGATTCCTCGGTTGGATTTGGACTCTGAAGAGTTCCAAGATTACAATGCCTTTGTGGGTTTTATGAACAAGTTCATAGATTTCTCTGGGGAAGAAAAAATATGCTTGGACAAGCTTAAGCTAAGTAGTCGGAAGACTGTGAATGATCTGCCTTGTGTCACGCGGTGGATAGACTTTGTGGTTAGGCGTAAACTTAAACATCTTGATGTTGAGTGTCTTGTGAATCGTAAGTTTTTAGAGGAGATGCCTTTAAGTCTTTATGTTTGTGACACACTGGTAAATCTAAGACTCCATCGGGTATTGTTGGGTAAGTTTGAGGCTGTGTCTTTACCTTGTTTAAAGACTATGCGTTTAGAAGAAAATGTATATGCCAATGATGTGGTTCTAGAGTCACTTATCTCGTCTTGCCCAGTTCTCAAAGATTTGATCATTCTTAGAATGTTTGAAGATAACGTAAAGGTCCTACGAGTGCACTCTCTGACACTAACCAGTCTTAATATAGATTTTAATTTTGGGGAGGGTGATGACTTCGTTGATGGTTTTGATAAAAAAGTCTCAGGGGTTTTGATTGATGCACCTCGACTCAAGTATTTGAAATTCCAAGATGATCTATCGGGGAGTAAAATCATAACCAATTCGGGCTCCTTAGCCAAGGTCAATGTTGTTTATGTCTTCAATGAGAATGATTGTGCTGATGTTGTTGACATACCAAGACGAAATATGGTCCGTAATTTCTTAACCAGTATCTCGGGAGTTAGCGATATGAAGATCTCTCAGCATTTTGTGGAGGTATACATATACATATCATGTAGCTAGCGTTCTTCATGAAAGTTTTGCTTAACTCATGTTTCTTTTTTTTGGTGTGCAGTTTCTCTATTATTACAAGGACTTCGACCCACTGCCACAGTTTTGCAACCTTTCCCGTTTAAAAGCCGAGATTTCTTTATACTTTCTGGAAATTCTGCCAACCATTCTTGAGAGCTGTCCCAATCTGAAATCACTCGTCATGGTGTTGGTGATGACTCGCACAACCCTTGAGCTTTTACTCAAAATACTTTGAGGAATGTGTTATCTTATATTCATTCCTTTTTGTTTGTTTGTTTGGAATGTTGTCTATATGTAGGAATTTTATCTGCAGGAGGAGGATGAGCCAATAATATTCTCATCCGTACCTCGGTGTTTGGTTTCGTCACTCGAGTCTGTAGAGATAAAAAAATTCAACGGAAGGCCTGCTAAAATGGAAGTAGCAAGGTACTTTTTAGAAAACTCTGGAGTTCTCCAAAAACTTGTTCTGCATTTGAGGTGTTCCACGCATGAAGATGGATTTTACATTTTAAAGGATCTCCTTGCATTGCCCAGAGGATCTAGCACATGTCGAATCGTAGTTTGTTGACGGCTTGAAAGGTTTTAGGTGGGGCTGTGATCAGATTAAGACTAGCAATCTAGCATTCCCAGCTGATTACTTAAATTGTACTTGGATTTCTCATTTTGTTGCACTCTATTATGATGTCTTTGTGAGCTTTTGGCTACTAGTTCTGGATGATGTTGAGAATTCTTTGTGTCTCTTCCCTTCTCTGAAGCCATCTTTCTTGTCTTATCTGTTGTCGTGAATGACTAATGGGCTTTGAGATGAAACTTTTGCTCTTGGGCCTTGACCCATCTCAATCTCTTGTCTTGACATCTCTATCTTCTTAAAACGCTCTCAAAACGTCAAAACCCTTAAAAGAGTCATCCCTATCAGTTCTGCTCATCTTCTCCGCTAGAAAACTGAGATCATCGTGATCTGTTTCTGACTTTCGTGCTACATGCGTACTTACACTTAAGTATTCGAAGCTGTCACTGCGGATTCAATGGAGGAAACGAAAGTGAAACGAACATGCCTCGAACGTACTGTATGTTCTTCAAAAGCTAAAGAGGATTTGATAAGCCAGTTACCTGACTCTTTGATAACTCAGATACTCTTTTATCTTCAGACAAAGAAAGCTGTTACGACTAGTGTTTTGTCCAAGAGATGGAGAAGTCTATGGCTTTCGACTCCCGGGTTGGTTTTGATCTCTAATGACTTTACAGATTACAATGCTTTTGTGAGCTTTGTGGACAAGTTCCTAGGTTTCTCTAGGGAACAGAAGTTATGCTTGCACAAGCTCAAGCTAAGCATTCGTAAGGGTGAGAATGATCAGGATTGTGTCACACGTTGGATAGATTTTGTGGCTACGCCTAAACTTAAGCATCTTGATGTTGAGATTGGTCCTACGAGGTGTGAGTGTTTTGAAGTGATACCCTTAAGCCTTTATAGCTGTGAGTCACTCCTTTACTTAAGACTAAATCATGTATGCTTGGGTAAGTTTGAGTCTGTTTCTTTACCATGTCTCAAGACAATGAGCTTAGAACAAAACATATATGCTAACGAGGCGGATCTAGAGTCTCTTATCTCAACTTGTCCTGTTCTTGAAGATTTGAGCTTTGTGAGTGGGGCATATGATAAAGTAAACGTTTTACGAGTGCAATCTCAGACATTAACCAGTCTCAATATAGAAGGTTGTGTTGAGTATTTGGATCTTGACAAGTCTGAGGTTTTGATTGATGCCACTAGACTCAAGTATTTGAATCTTGAAGCTGATCAATATGAGAGTAAAACCATAAGAAACTCTGGCTCTTTAACCAAGGTCAATCTTCTTGGCTATTTTCATATGAAGAATAATGATGATGATGATGAAGTCGACTTACAAAAGCGAGATATGGTACATAATTTTTTCACCAGTATATCGGGAGTCAGCGATATGAAAATCTCTTCCCAAGCGTTCGCGGTATATGCATGTTTTACTAGTTCATAAATCATAATCATATAATATATAATGCTCTTTCATGAATTTTTATTTGCTCACCAATTTCCTTTTTTTCTGTGAGTAGTTGTTCATCATGAATACCATGCCATTTTCACCCAAATTTTGCAACTTGTCCTGTTTGGAAGTAGAAATTTTCTTACCCTCACTGGAAACGCTGCCAACGTTTCTTGAAAGCTTTCCAAATCTCAAGTCCCTAATCTTGGTAATGTCTTTCACTCTTTAGAGGTTTCATACAGTTGAGAATTAAGACTCTCGTTTGTGCCTCATGTAAACACCAATATCATTTGTTTTGTGTTTTACAGGGGTTACGTTATTGGACTCCGAAAAAAGAATTAAGACTCTCGTTTGTGCCTCGGTGTTTACTGTCATCGCTCGAGTTTGTAGAGATAAAAGGATGCAGTAGAAGTAACATGGAACGAGTAAAGTACGTTGGAGAACCTATTGAAACGAAACTAGCAAGATACTTTGTAGAGAACTCAACAATCCTCAAAAAACTTGTTCTGCCTTTGAGATCTTCCACGCCAGAAGAAATATATTCCGTCGACTTCTGGAATTTCCTTGAATTTCCTAGAAGATCTAGCATTTGTCAAATCACATATGTCGCTGGCCTCTAAAATGAAGTTTTTATGGTGTTAAAAAAACTCTTTTCGTACTTTTTTTTTTAAGCTTTAGCCAAAGCTTTTAGATGATGTTTGAGATTATTTTAAACTCAAAAAGTTAAAAGCCTCTATATGGGCCTCAGGCCCAATTAAAAAAGAAATATTTTCCTCATTCTGTTGAAAAAACTTTCCCAAATCCGAACCTAAGCAGACAAATTTCTCAAAAATCTCCAGTGACTCTGAGAGTTATCAAGAGCTCCGGTGCTACATTCTCCGGCGACGAATCGACGGTGAGCTCTCTTTTCTTCTAATCGACGAAGCGACTCTGTTGCTACCTTATTTCTCTCAGTTGCTCTTGCTTAGCATTTTTCTAACCTGCTCCAGTTTTGAATGTGTTCATGTCTAATTATGTTTAAATTGGGAATTTTGTTGATCTTGTTAGAGTCTAAAATTGAAGCAAGCAATGAGCGATAGAGGAGGAGTAGTAGTAAGAGGTCGTAGTAGAACTGGAGAAGATAGGATAAGTTTGTTACCAGATCATTTTCTGTGTCAGATACTCTCAATCTTCCTACAAACATTGCTGTTAGGACTAGTGTTTTGTCCCAGAGATGGAAATGTGTCTGCCTTTTGATTCCAATTTTGGATTTGAAAATTTCAGATTTCCGTCGTTACCATAAATTTGTGAGCTTTATGACCAGTTTCTTAGACTACTCTAAGGACTTATGCATTCACATACTTAAACTGTCGTTTGAGATAAATCACCGTGATCCATCTTACATGACGTGGTGGATCCACAACGCGGTTATGCGTTTGGATCTTGTATGTGATTGGAGTTATTTGGTTGCTATGAAGATGGACCCAAGCGTTTACACACCTGTGAGACTCTGGTATCCTTGAAACTAAGGAATGTGTCATTGCCAGATTTTGAGTATGTTTCTCTACCTCGTCTCAAGTCATGCATTTAAAAAACAACTTTTACAGTAATGATTATCTGCCAAGGTAGATATTGATGTCGATTTTGATATTTTTGACAATCATTCGGCTGGAAATGTCTCCTCAAAGAAAATTGCAGTGAGAAAATTACTCACCGGGCTCTCAAGCGTCAGGGATATGACTATAAGTGGAAAAAATTTGAAGGTATATATTTGAATGTCTCTTTGGATGTCAATGCATTATATAAACATTCAAACGTCTCTCTGGATGAAAATTTTGTCTTTTCATTCTGTTTTCAGGTTATCTGTCTCTACTTGAATCTTGAACTGCTGCCCCAGTTTCCACACATGACCAGACTCTGTGTGAACTCCTATGAATATTATTTGAAGATGTTGCCAATGTTGCTTAAGAGCTGTCCAAATCTCAAATCCTTGTTTTTGGTGATGATTTAGCTTAACCTTTACCTTATTGCTAACTCACATAATCATGATTAAGATAATCACCTTACCTACCTACTTCTTGATAGATATATATGCAGGAGCCGATGGAATACAAGAATGAACAAACTATGCTCTCATTACCTGTTCCAGAATGTTTAAGACCGTCTCTGGAGTACATCAAGATGAAAAGACCGATAAATCGAGCTGGAGCGGAGATGATACTAGCAAACTATTTCCTCGAGAATGAGGCAGTGCTCAAGAAGTTTACACTGCGATTGTATTGTGGCAAAGTGGAGGAAGAGTCTGTCATCTTCATGGAGCTCTTGAAATTTAGAAAATGCTCTGCTTCTTGTGAAGTAGTTGTTCAACGTATAGAGACTTATCCAACTATGATACACAGGTTTCTGTAACACTTCAAATTGCATTTTCCCTTTTAGGATAGTTTGGTATTGGAGAATTTAATATTTATAGTCTTACCCGAACCGTTTTTTTTTTCATTAGATTTCATTTTTTATTTCACAAATCCTATTCAGTCAACTCCCATCTCTAGTTTAGATTTTTATCTTATCTTTCCATCTAAATCCATTGTAAAAGAAGGGTTTCTTAAGCAGAGAGAATCTATAGGCTCTTTGTAGCGAATCTGTGGGGGCGGCGACATTCGCCGCTATTGGTTTCTTCGGCAGCGAAGAATCGATGGTGATTTGGTATTTCTCTCTCTCTCTCTCTAACGTTCCACTTTTGAGCATTGGTATGTCCGATAAATAGCGGAATAGCTGAATCATGAAATAATGGTATCTATATGTAAACCATGGATCATCATTTTAAAACATTCGGTTTTCGCTTTGTTGTTTGTGATGCAGATAACTTGTCTTGAGTGTTTTTCCCAAAAGAGAAATCAAATGAGCAACCGAGGAGATAGGATAAGCAGCCTACCTGATGAGTTGCTGTGTCAGATACTCTCAAATCTTCCTACAAAGAATGCTGTTACTACTAGCATTTTGTCAACCAGATGGAGAAGTATCTGGCTTTCAACCCCTGTCTTGGATATAGATATTGATGCTTTCGATGATGCCACTACATTCGTCAGTTTCGCCTCTCGGTTTCTTGAATTCTCCAAGGATTCATGCTTACACAAGTTCAAGCTTTCAGTTGAGAGGGATGATGTTGATATGTGTACAATCATGCCGTGGATCCAAGACGCTGTTAATCGTAGAATCCAACATCTTGAAGTCGACTGTCGCTTCAGTTTTCATTTTGAGGCAGTGTATCTAACCCTTTACTTAAGTGAGACTTTGGTTTCATTGAGACTTCATTTTGTGACGCTGCATCGTTACGAGTTTGTATCTTTGCCAAATCTCAAGGTGATGCATCTAGAAGAGAATATATATTATTGTCTTGAGACTCTGGAGAACTTCATCTCATCATGCCCGGTTCTTGAAGATTTAACCGTTGTTAGAATTGTAGATATTATCACCGAGAAGATTTTACGGGTGCGCTCTAGGTCACTTAACAGTCTCAAACTCGTTCTTGATAGTTCCAACGGTTGGTTTATTGATGATATCGACGAGTGGAAGGTTATCATTGATGCTCCTCGGCTGGCGTATCTGAGTCTTAAAGATGATCAGTCGGCGAGTTTTGTGATAAGCAATTTGGGTTCATCCGCAAAAGCAGATATCAAGGTTAGTTTTAATGTGAACGATATTTGGGATCTACCTGTCACGTTCGAGAGAAGCAATGTTGGTAAATTACTCACCGGGCTCTCAAGCATAAGGGACCTAACTATAAGTGGAACAACTTTGATGGTATACACAGATATATAGTTGAACTTTTGACACTGTCTCTTTGGATAAAAACTGCATTTTCTTTGTGTTTTGCAGATCATTTGTCACTACTTGAAGCACGAACCGATGCCTCAGTTTTGTAACATGGTGCGGTTAAATGCGAGATTCTATGATTGTGATTTGGAAATGTTGCCATGCGTTCTTGAGAGCTGTCCAAATCTCAAATCCCTTGTCTTGGTAAGTGATTTTTCTTTATAAAACATGTTTCACTTTCATCCGTTTGGGATAATTGACATATGTAGAAGCTAAAAGGTGAAATGGAAACTGAAGAAACTAGTTTCTCATCATCAGTGCCAAAGTGTTTGCAATCAAGCCTTGAGAATGTTGAGATTATAAGACCCAACTATGGAAATGGAGAAGAGATGAAACTATCAAAATATTTCCTGGAGAATTCGGTTGTCCTCATTCATCTTTTTTTGTTTTGTATGTTGTGTATTTTTCAGGGTCTACTATCTTCCGCTGAGACGGAACAACAATCAAGAGTCTCGTCTGTGCCTCCGTGTTTCCTATCATCGCTAGAGTTTGTAGAGATAAGAAGCAGACTCTGTAGAAAGCGTTATGTGATGAAAGTAGCAAGGTACTTTGCAAAGAACTCTGTAATGCTGAAGAAATTTGTATATGTTGGGAGAGTTTCCATTCAAGAAGAAGATCTACTTGCATTGCTGTGGCGATATAGCATATGTGAAATAGAGGTTCGTGGACTGCGAAGATGATTATGTTTATCTGTGATGAGAATTTAGATTCGATTAAAATCATAAACATGTTCGAGGATTTGGAAAACTTTGGTTTGTAATTTGGACAGAACTCATGGATGATGCTTGAGGATTCCAAAACTCTTTCAAGTATTGTTTCTTCATCTATTCATCATAAGTCGTTGACTCTCTACTTGTCGCTTTGGACTGAATAATCTATTTCCGACTGTCTTGTTGACTCGGCGATGATACGCAACGTTTTGATGACATCATCATCAGCGACTGAGCGACCTTGCACGTACTGTGGGCCTTACTATAAGTGGAACAACTGACAGTGTCTCTTTGGATGAAAACTGCATTTTCTTCTTCTTGTATTATTATTAGTAAACTAACTAGTCCAGTCGAGATTTATTCAGCTTGATTGCACTAAATTCGGATTTGATTCAGCTTAACCTCTGCAGCTTGAAATGAATTTCAATGCAATTTGATTTGGCTTGACTTTTATGCCTTTAATTGACAACGTCATTACATATTTGGGCTATGAGAAAGATGAAGAAAGAGACGACAACAAGTGTTATCAAGAAACTCGCTTCCTCTTATCAATGGCATTGACTCTTATTCCTCTGAAGTCTGAAAAGTGAAAAGTCATTTGTTTGTCTAAAACAAAGACATCTAATAACACAACTATGCGACGACTCTCTGCATGTCTTCTTTGTCTCTTGCTGTTCCATTAGAACCGGTGAAACCACTCATTTCGCGCCATGAAAGCTTCTCGAATCAAAGATTCAAAGTGACATCCTCTGTTCTTCCCGGATCTGAAGGTAGGGCAAGTCAATAGTTTCTTGAGCGGTCCTTAAGGTTATCTGAAAAATAAAACAAAATGCAGTGATCTTTATTATACAAAATAGTAAGTGGTTGATCCTGAAACAGAACTGGGACACATATCTAGTATTGTGTACATGTTATGCCTAATGCTTACCCGCTTTCGCTTCCTACTTCTTTTCGTCTCTACACCGAATTCTCCATACTCATCAGAGTGTTCAGTCTCAGGGCATCCACAATTAGGTGCAAGAATATTTGGATCATTATGATGGTTCTCTGGTAATGAACAGTCCCTGAGGAAGCGTACACCGACTCCTGTTATTTTGCAGCGAGAAATACTAGTGAAATGAAACTCTGTGACCACCTTATCATTGTTCAGTTCAGCTAGACGAACGTTATCTTGGTTTAGAGGGAAACAACAATCAAATATAACCAAATGACTATCCATCTGAGGTGTAAAGAAGGCATCCCGACAGTCAGCGGAATCAAAGAGGTTGCTGCGTTTACCACTCAAGCGACAACATACCTTGATATCAATTACGTATAACTCGGAGGACATAGATTCAGCATCAAGCACGACGCAAGCCCTAAATCCCAATAATTGTTGAGAGAGAGAGCTCTGATGTAATGACAAAGGGATGGCCAAAGAGCTTCCAGTAGCTTGGTAAGTGAAATACAAAGGCACTTGTCCTCCTGGAAATATGAGATACTTCAAAACTGATTGTTGTTGAACAAGAGCTTCTTCTTCTGTAGTTGCTATGCAGTTTGAAAAGTCGAGCATCTCAAGATGTTTCAGTTTGGAGATGTTTGGAGATATACATTTGAGCTTTTTGCATTCCCTCATACGTAAACGTTTAAGCCTGGAGAATTTCTGGATCCACCAAGGAACTTCTTCAATCGCTGTTCGATTCAGATAGAGCTCTGAAATGTTACTTGAGATATCAGGAAAACTCTTCAACCGTGAGCATCTACCAAGATCAAGGCGATAGAGAGATTTGAGGTTGATGTCGGTTGGAAGAAGCTCCAGCTTTTCACATCCTTTCATACCCAAGTCCCACAGTTTATTCAGATTCTTGATAGAGGAAGGAAGCTCCACTAAACTCGAGCAATCGTTGAGATAAAGTGTTTCAAGATTGGTGGCCAACGAGAGATCTGGGATTTCTTTCAGTTTTTTTGATCCCCACAACTGCATCTCCCTGAGGCATGTAAGCGGCTGAAAAAAACAAAACAAATAAATAATCAGTGGTCAGTTTTCATATACACTTGAGAGGTTTCAATCTCCAATTGCATTATAATCCTATTTCTCCTCATCTTTTGAACTATATATCAAAAGTTGCAAACTCTATCTATCAAAGAAGAAAAGAACACATCTCTGACTACATATGCCATTCAAAAGGTAATATAGTAATGTGCCTAATCTTGCTACAAAACTTCACCTGAACTCCTTGCCATAACTTTTCGAGCTTGCTGTGTTGCATTCTCAGTACAACGAGATATCCAGCATGAAAGTTAGAAGGCATACGCCTCATCGGGTAGTCATCCCAACTCAGTAATTTGAGTTTAGGGGGGAAAAACTTGTCAAAGCCTTCTTGTAGGTGCAATCTGGCTTCTTTACTCTGCTTCCCTAATTTCTTGTAAAATCTTAAGAACCTGAGATTAGGCATCCTTTTGAAGGCTCTCTTATGTATGTGCAACTCCTCAATCTCAGACATATCAAATGATATACCTAAAACCTTTTTCGTACCCTGAGAAAAAGTTGTAAAGATCAGACTATGCTGTAAGAGTTGTAGAAGTTGTATCAGGTGGTTATGAAAAGAGCACTTACAGTGTTATCATTAAGTACATCCAAAATATCCGTCGAATCCACCAGAAATTCCCGTTCTCCAGGCTCGTAAATGGACTGTTCCCGAACAATTTCTCTACCCATTTCTTGTAACATGCTGTGCATCTCCACAGTGTCACACCCAATACGTATGAGGGACTTATCAACTAGGTTTTTAAGCCCAATGGTAACACCCAAGTTACTATCTGCAAGTAGCAGCTTGATGTAACTGATTTCCGCACCATTGAAGAGACATGCGATGAGACGAAATATAGCTTTATCATCTTTATTACTTAACTCATCGTAGCCAACTCTTAATATTTTCTCAATCTTCCCATCCAAACCTTTTCGAAGCCTTGGCAACATATCAATCCAATCTTCTTTGTCCCTCCCTCGAAGATGCGAACCCAAAACATTAAGAGCCAAAGGAAGATTACCAGAACGTTTTGAAACTTCAGAAGCAAGCTCTGTGAAACCAGGAGGTGGAGAGTTTTGCCTGAAAGCAGACTGAGAGAACATCTCTAGAGCTAGTTTATCAGATGGGAGACCCACTTCGTAAAAAAGACCAATCCCATGAGCCCTAAAAAATTGCTTATCTTTTGTAATAACAATGATTCTGCTCCCACAACCAAACCAATGAGGTTTACTCGCCAAAGCATCTAACACCACTTGATCATCCAAATCATCAATAAAGATTAAAACTTTCATATGCTTTAGCCTCTCTCCCACAACACCTAAATTAGATATCTTTATGTCTTTTGCTCTTAAAATTTCAGACAAAAACTTTCCTTGCAAATGCAGCTTGGCGTTGTAGTTGTCCACGTTGCCTCCACTATAAATTTCCATACTCTTAGACACGAAAGCTCTGTCTAAGAAAACGCTACCTTGGAAATGACGAGAGATTCGACTAAACAGAGCTCTAGCAATGGTAGTCTTTCCAATACCAGAAGGTCCCCAAATCCCAAACATCCTCACTTGTTTACATTCCAAGCACAACATTAAACTAATCTTTGCGATATGACCTTCGATGCCAACAAAACCCTCAAAGTCATTAGATGTTGTAGTTAAATTCAGTTTAGCCAAAACATCATTGGCTATATCTTCAACCATGGTTGCTTCATTATCCCTAAACAAAGAAAGAAAGATAATTCATAACACACCAGATTATGTAAAGATTCATCAAGTATTCGTAGTTCGTACCAGTTGGAAGAATGAAACCCGAGGATGTTAGCTACATCAGTCAATGCTCTCCGCCATTTTTGTATCTCATCATCTGTTTTGGTCTGGCAAGTGTTTTCAAACACAATTCCGAATTCGCCACTCTGTTTCCTAACATGACAAGGATCCAAACCGTAGAAAACGGGAATTACAATTTGACCAAACTCTTCTTTACATTTCACAATCTCCAGCAACTCGTCAAGGCACCAGCTAGAAGCAGCGTAGTTTTTGGAGAAGACGACGATTGCAATCCTCGAATCCCTAATCGCCAGTTTAAGCTCGGGATCGAGCGATTGACTTCTCTGGATATCGTTGTCTTTGAATACACTAATCAATTTCCGATCAAGCTCCTTCAGAAAGTGGCTGAGGAAAGTTACACGTACGTCTTCTCCGCTGAAGCTCGGGAACACGTCGTACAACCAATTGCGATAAGAAAGAGCCATACGTAGATGCTTTTGAAGATGGAAACCTTAAGATTTCGATAACCAAATTGTGAGACACTCTACTTTCTTCATCATTGATAATCATCATCGTATAGATTTGAATTTCCTCAGTCCTCTCTGACTTTTGGTCTCCAGTTAGAAATTGACTAAGTCACATACGCGTCGCTTTGATGTCTTTACACTAAAGACGGTGGCGTAATTGCTTTCAACAGCTGTCTTCATTTTCAAAGTCTAAGGAAAGCTCTGACTATGACCACAGAAAAAATAAAGCCTTTCTTTGTAAACGCTCTCAAACGCGTGTACTAGAGAGAGCTTGAGTGTTCGACAAAAAGGCATGAAACCCTAAAAAGACTCGCTCTTTCAATGCCTATGAGGACTTCTCTTTTTATTTTGTGAGTAAGTCCATCGGGGCTATCAAGCTACGTCCACTCCAGTTTTGCTATCAAGCCTATTGAAATGAAACTAGCAATGTACTTTGCAAAGAACTCTGTGATCCTCAAGAGACTTGTTATTCGTTTGAAAGGTTCCATTGAAGAAGACAATCACGCTGTGTTAAGGGATCTTCTTAGATTGCCAAGGCGCTCTGGCATATGTGAAATCGAGGTTGTTGGACCGTGAAGATGACTTTTAAGTTTTCCTGTGATCAGAATTTAGATTGGATTAAAATCAAAAACAGTTTGGACTTGGATTTTGATTTTGTTGAAATCTGTTATTTATGTTTTTTTTTTTTGGATTTGGACTCTAAAGAGTTCCTAGATTACAATGCCTTTGTGGGTTATATATATGAACAAGTTCCTAGATTCTATAGGGAAGAAAAAATATGCTTGGACAAGCTAAGTATTCTAAAGGATGTGAATGACAAGTCTTGTGTCACGCGTTGGATAGATTTTGTGGCTACGCCTAAACTTAAGGATCTTGATGTTGAGTTTGGTCCTCTGAAGCGTGAGTGTTTGGAAGTGATGCCTGTAAGCCTCTATATCTGTCAGACACTCCTTTACTTAAGACTCCATCGGTATTGTTTGGTAGTTTCGAGTTTGTTTCATTACCTCGTCTCAGGACTAGATGGATTCCTCTCGTTCGCACCTCAGTTTTTGCTGTCATCGCTCGAGTTTGTAGAGATAAAAAGCATACACCATTGTCATCTTTGTGAGAAGAAACTTGCCTTGTGTACTTTGCAGAAAACTCTGCAATCCTCAAGAAATTTGTTCTGTGTTCGAGCGGTCCCATTCGAGAAGAAGATTTACTCGCATTTCCGTGGCTATCTAGCACATGTCAAATTGTCTATGTTGCTGACCTTCAAAATGACTTGTAGGTGGTTCTTACTATGATCATACAGTCGGACATAGTGATTGTCTTATTTGTCCTTGTGTAGATCAAATTCAAGTACAACATTTGAGATTTCTTTTTATTTATTTAACGGATTTAGTTAGGTATATTTGCTTGATATTATCTTTAACTAAAATCTCGCGGGAAAATAACAGATAAATCAAAGGATGTTAGTTTCTTAAGAACCAGATAGTTTTCCGAAATCTTAAACCCTAGAAGACGAAATCTCCTGAAGCCTCTGGTGAGTCTGAGAGGCAGAGAGATCTCCGGTGCTAATTTAATGAACGGTGAGCTTCTTTGTTCTAACCTTCCTCTATTGATGCAGATCTTGTGTATGTCTCAAGAGTTAAGCAAACAATGAGCACGAAGAGAGGAGTAACAAGTCAAGATAGTATAAGTTTGTTACCGGATGATTTGCTGTGTCGGATACTCTCTAATCTTCCTACAAAGGTTGCTGTTAGGACTAGTGTTTTGTCCAAGAGATGGAAAAGATTCAGTCTTTCGGTTCCTCTGTTGGAATTTAACGTTTCAGAGTTCCATGGTTACTATGAATTTGCGCGTGTTGTCCATGGTTTTCTAGATACCTCTAGAGAGACATGCATACACAAACTCAAACTTGCTTTTGAAAAAAAACAGCATGATAGGTCTTACTTGACGCAGTGGATCCACAATGCGGTTAAGCGTAAAGTACAACATTTGGATATAGGTCGTTGGAGTTATTTAGGTCAGGAGCTGATACCCCATAGCCTTTACACCTGTGAGACTCTGGTATCCTTGCGACTCCATAATGTGTCATTGCCTGATTTTGATCATGTTTCTCTACCTCGTCTCAAAACAATGCATTTAATAGACAACATTTACCCTAATGATGCTCTTCTGGAGAATCTAATCTCATCTTGCCCAGTTCTTGAAGATTTAAATGTCTCTAGAGATGTAGAGAACATTGTTAAGGTTTTACGAGTGCGTTCTCTGTCGTTAAAGAGTCTCATACTTGCTCTCGATGGTGATCGGTATGGGGATATTGAAGATGATAGTTGGGAGGTTGTGATTGATGCTCCTAGACTCAGCTATTTGAGTCTTAGAGATGACCAGTCTAAAAGTTTCGTATTAAGTAGTGTGACTTCACCTGCCAAGGTAGATATTGATGTAACTTTCGATGTGGTGAGAAGTGTATTGAAAAATTTCCTGTTAACGAGAAGTGTAGTGAGAAACTTCTTCACCAGGCTCTCGAGCGTAAGGGACATGACTATGAGTGGAACAACTTTAAAGGTATATATATATATATGTCAATGGGAGTAACTGAGTATTTTAAAGTCTCTTTAAAGTTGTATTTTCTTTGTGTTTGCAGGTCCTCTCTCGCTACATGAGACACGAACCACTGCCTCAGTTTCCTAACATGATCCAATTCTATGCGGTCTTTTGTAACTCTGATTTGGAAAAGTTGCCAAACTTTCTTGAGAGCTGTCCAAATCTCAAATCTCTTGTATTGGTGATGGCTTTGACTTAAACTTGTACCTTATGGTTTACTCACATCATCATGACTTAACTTCTTGAATGATTTTTTATATGCAGGAACTGGAGGTATTTAAGAAGAACGACTTACTTATTCTCTCATCATCAATTCCAAAATGTTTGAGATCATCTCTGGAGCACGTTGAGATTCATACACCGATAAGCGGAGCTGAAGCTGAAATGAAACTAGTAAAGTACTTCCTCGAGAATTCGGCAGTGCTCAAGAAGTTTACATTGCAATTGGGTTGTAAGAGAATGGACGAAGAGTCTATCATCTTCAAGGAACTCTTGAGATTTAGGAGATGTTCTGCTTCTTGTGAAGTTGTTGTTGAAGTTTGAAAGGACTTTATATACACAAGTTTCTGTAACACTTAAATTTGCAGTTTCCTTCCTTTTTAAGGAAAGTTCCTTTTTTGAGAACACTTGTAGGTTTTTTTATTCATTAGATTTCATTTTATTAATCTCTCACCAATCCTCATCATAGTCAACTCTCATCTCTAGTTTAGATTTTTATTTTATCTTTCCATCCAAAGCCATTGTAAACGAAGCTTTCCTAAGAAGTCTTAGAGAGAAACTAAAGACTCTTTGTAGCGGATCTGCGAAGGCAGAGCTATTGGTTTGTTTGGTTATTGGTTTCTTCGGCAGCTAAGAATCGACCATTTTGGTGAAGATAGCAAATGAGTAACCAAGGAGCAATTCGTAGATCTGGAGAAGATAGGATAAGTAGCTTACCTGATCATTTGCTAAGTCAGATACTCTCTAATCTTCCTACAGAGAATGCTGTTACTACTAGCATTTTGTCCACCAGATGGAAAGATCTCTGGCTTTCAACCCCTGTCTTGGATATAGACATTGATGCTTTCGATGATGCCACTACATTCATCAGTTTCGCCACTCGGTTTCTTGATTCTTTTAAAGATTCATGCTTACACAAGCTCCAGATTTCTTTTCAGATGGAAGCTGTTGATATGTGGACAATCATACCGTGGATCGAAGACGCTGTTAAGCGTAGAATCCAACATCTTGAAGTTGACAGTCGTATTGATCATATGATTGATACGCTGCCTCTAACCGTTTACTTAAGTGAGAGTTTGGTTTCATTGAGACTTCATCTTGTGATGCTGCATCGTTTCGTGTTTGTGTCATTACCTAATCTTAAGGTGATGCATTTAGAAGAGAATATCTATTCTTATGCTGAGACTATGGAGAAGTTTATCTCATCATGCCCGGTTCTTGAAGATTTAACTGTTGTTAGAAATGTAGATGAAGCCACTGAGAAGGTTTTAAGGGTGAGCTCTCAGTCACTAAACAGTCTCAAACTCGTTATTGATAGTTCCAAGTGTTGGTATAATGATGATAGTGACGATTGGAAGGTTGTCATTGATGCTCCTCAGCTCGTGTATCTAAGTCTTAAAGATGATCAGTCAGTGAGTTTTGTGATAAACAATTTGTGTTCATCTGCAAAGGCAGATATCAAGGTCAGTTTTAATGTGTCCGATATTTGGGATCTAGAGGAGTCGTTCGAGAGAAGCAATGTCGGTAAATTTCTCACCGGGCTCTCAAGCTTAAGGGACATGACTATTAGTGGAACAACTTTGAAGGTATATATGCATACAAATATATAAAACTGGTCATTTGAATGTGTCTCTTAGGATGAAAACTGCATTTTCTTTGTGTTTTGCAGATCATTTGTCACTACTTGAAGCACGAGCCGATGCCTCAGTTTCGTAACATGACGCGGTTACATGCGAAATTCTATGTTTGTGATTTGGAAATGTTGCCATGCGTTCTTGAGAGCTGTCCAAATCTCAAATCACTTGTCTTGGTAAATGATTTTGCTTTAAAAACCACATGTTTCATTGTCACTGTTATAAAAGACGTTTATTCAACTGTTTGGGATAATTGACATATGCAGAAGCTGAAAGGTGAAATGGAAAATGAAGAAATCAGTCTATCATCATCAGTGCCGAAGTGTTTGCAATCAAGCCTTGAGAATGTTGAGATTATACGACCAAACTATGGAAGTGGAGAAGAGATGAAACTATCAAAATATTTCCTTGAGAATTCGCTAGTCCTCAAGAAGTTTAAGCTATGCAGAGATTGTCATAGCGAGGAACAAGAGTCTCTCGTCGTTAGGGAACTCATGACATTCCAGAGATGTTCTAGTGCTTGTGAAATCAACGTTGTTAGATTTCAAAGATAGGCTTGGTAATTTGATTTGGCTATTATGCATCAATTTTGGTGTTTATACTCTATAAGTAATAAACTCAATTTGTGTTTGCAATTCGAGTCTTCTTTCTCATTTCAGCAAATATTCATATACTGAATTACATAGGAAAGTAGAAATTGCAAATACTCAAAATAGCTCATCCGATAACAAGTTATACTAATAAAATAAGATAAAAATCCAAAACCACACTTCCAAGTGTTTTCATCATCTACTCGAAAACCCAAAACCTCTCCTTGATCCACGTCCTTAAGCTCTACCCTTTCCCTTGCCCTTGTTAGAACCCTTGTTGTTGGAACCACCAAATTGTTTGCCTGAGTTGAATGGCCTGTACACACACAATACCATTACACATCATTACCAATTAACATTTTCACTCATATCTTTGGGCTATGAGAAAGATAAAGAAAGAGACAACTCACTTCTTGTTGTTGTTACCACCGGATGATTGACCTCCAGACTTGGGGCTCTGGTTAGCATTCACAGGAGACTTTCCACCCTTCTTAGCTGGGTGTGGTGTGGCGGTGTGTCCTCCTTTCTTCTTCTCTTCTGTACCAACAACACAATGTGAAGATATCTCTTTCGTCAGAATACAACAGAGTATACAACAAATTACTAAGAAAGCTTTCTCATTATTTAACTATCTAATGCTTCTAAGGAACAAAAACAAAGAGAGTTTCATCTTTTCACCTGTCTTCTGAGGAGTAGAAGCTGGTGCTGCTGCTGGTTTTGCCTTCTTTCCAGAGACGGGTGTTTTGGATACAGATTCATTTGGCCTCTTCTTGTTGATTGGCTCAGGCTTTAACACAAATCATATGATACAATTAAGGTCAGAAGGAGAATTAAATTATGTAAAAAGTAAAGTAAACAAAGAACTGCTTGATAGACAATGTATCTACCTTCTTAGGAGTCTCCTCCTCTTCTTCATCCTCAGAATCCTCCTCCTCGTCATCATCTGAGTCATCTTCATCAACATCCATCTACAAAAAAACATCACCATATAATTTATCAACCAACTACTCATCTTCTCCTGACTGTATATATGAGTACTCTAGATAGAAAAACAGATATCATAAACAGCTACAAAAACTCACTCCTTTCTCAGAGTCATCATCCTCTTCAGACTCATCTTCATCATCAGACTCATCTTCCTCGTCTGATTCAGGCTTCTCTTCTGCAGGCTTCACTTCGGCAGGTTTGGCCTTTGGCTTTGTGTCAGCCTTGACAACAGCTGCTCCAGCATTTCCTGAAATGTCAAAAGAAATTGACATATGAGATAACAACTTTTCAATAAAAGAAACAAATACAATATTAGCATCAACAACACATACCGTTGGCAGTAACAGCAGTAGGGGCAGGAGCAGGAACAGCTTCAGGAACATCCTCATCATCCGAACTAGTGAAGTCATCCGTGGAAACTCAATCAACAAGAATTAAGGAATACACAACCAATAAGACATTGTAGCTAAACCTTCTAGTATCTTCCAGTCTTAAATATAGAGACAAAGAACACCTAGTCAAATCTATCAAAAAAAGGATATTGCTCGATGTTGGGGGATTTGTAGCCAATGAAATGAACATTTGCTTTGGTACCGCTGTGTGAAAGCTCAAACTCTTTATCAAAAACCAAATCAAAGCTAATCTGAGGGAACTTGTCTTGTGAAAGTGTTCCAATAACAAGTTTAGCCCCACCAACAGTCACACTCAAAACCACAGATTCTCCAGATTTCACTGTGCAGTCAAGTGAAGCCTACACATAAAGAAAGAGAACCAAAACATAAAGAGACTGTATTAAGCTAAATCCTAAAAACTTTATACAGTTTGGAAGTGTGAAAATAACCTGAGAAATGTGGACAAGGCTGTCTTCTTCAGGAGTCACCTTAGTAGCGTTTTTTGGTGTCACCGCAACTCCTAAATAACATTATACAAAGAAATCAAACATGAGTCACTCATCAACTTGTAAAACATCTACACATAATCAAAGCTGATACCGAAACCAAGCTCTATGTGAAACCTAAACCCTAAATAAGCTACAAAGGCAACAAGGTATGAACATATACACGAAATACAGCTAAATACGATCTTATATGAACAATCGATCAAAATTCTCGGAACGTGGAAAATAGAAACAGTAGACGGAAGATATAAGAGGAATAAATAAAGAATCTTACCCCAGAACTCCATTGTTGTTGAACGAGGAAGAGAGAAGAGAGGTTGTTAGGTTTTTTTTTAGAAGCGAAAGAGAGAAATTGCAGTGAAAGAGGCAGTGGGTTTGGGGCTATTTTATAATCGAATGAGGTTTAAGAAGTCTCTTTAGGGTTCTTCGAGAGTCTACACGGCGTCGTTTTGCCCTTAATTTCGTAACGCTTCCTTTATTTTGGAATATTTGCGTTAATGTAAAATTATTTGCATATTTGGTAAAGATTCTAAATTGATAAATGAAATATTAACTTAAATATTCTGAGATTATTCGATTCTCATTCTCTAAATCATATGATTATGAAAAATAAAACAGAAATAAATCTTCAGTTTTTTCGTTTAAATAGTTTCGGTAAAATATTTATTAGATAATACAACAAAAATTCAAATGATCTTGTCCACCAAAAAAAGAAGCCTTGAAGTGCATAAGAACTCGAGCTAAATGCTACAGAAGAAGAGAGACTCAAGACACAGCAGGAGTCTCAGCAAACAAATCAGAACATTTTGTCTGAATTTGCAGCGACAAAACCACGCTCATGTCCCCAACCGGTGTTTCCCAGAGGCCGGAGTCTTTGAGGTATTCACTGGAGCTGCTATCGGGAGGAGAAGAAGATGATGATGCGTTGCAAGAAAGTAGTCGTGATAGAGACATTAACTGAGACTGAGATCTTGAGCTTCCATAGCTTCTCTGGACACAACCTCGGTTTGCTACCTTTCCCATCTTCAATCTAGCATTGTTACTCGACAATGGAGGAAAATGGATTGAAGCTGATGCGGTATCAGCACCTTTGATGATTCCTGTGTTCACTTTTGATGGTTCTGCTCGATGTTGCTTCCATGCTAGAAATGAGCTTTCTAGTCTTGATTGTACCTGCCAAGTTTACATATATCAACACTAACTTCTTCTAATCGAGACAAACCGAGATTATACTGAAAAATAAGAGAGAGTATTACCGCAGGAAAGAGGGTACACGAAGCAAAAGACAATGAGGATGAAGAAAAAGGAGAATTCCTCCTTCCCTTGTCTGCAGATCCAAAACTTGATGGCCCAAGATCATCATCATCATCATCATCGTCATCATCATCACCATCGTCATCATCCTCATCATCATCATCTTTGTATTTCTCTTCTTGTTTATTCTCTTGTATCTTCTCTTTGGCAGTGACAACTTTCTCTTCTTTATAAACCGGGACCAAAACATCTTCATCCTCTTCAGTTAAACCCATTTCAGTTTTCTTTTCCTCTTCTTGTTCTTTCTTCTTCAATTCTTCATCCATATCTTCTATAGCTTCCTCTAAGCAAATCTCAGCCTCTACTAACTCAAGTTCTTGCTGTATCATCTCCTTTCTCTCCTCATATGCTTTCTTTTTCTCTTCTGTCCATTTCTCTAATCCGTCAAGCATCGGCTTCACCGATTTCTCGATTCCAAGTACAAAGCTTTTTATTGGGTGTTCCTTTTTCACTACCACTTCTTTCCCATAGAACTCGTCGAACCCAAGTGGCAGAAACTCAACTTTTGAAGGATCCACTTCTTCTCCTTCCTCCAGAGGAGGCTGCCAAAATAGTCGAATGCCATGCTTTTCATCCTCTACATAGTTGATTATTCGACCTGTTGGTGTATGTAAAATAACAGGGTCCTCCTTCTGGACAAGTTTTGAAGGATCATTTGGATCAGGTTCAGGTTCTTTGTTCAGTAAAACAAACTCCGGTGTCACCTCCACTGATCAAGAAAATAAAATATAGAAAAAAATCAGTAGAACATCAATGCATTCAACCATGTAAGACTAAAATCTTGAAGGGTCATTACCATTTTCCCACCAATGTTCGAGCTCAGCAGGCATTGGTAACCTCAAAGGAGCTTTGTAAAAAGAGTTCAACCACATTTCCCTCTCTTGATCCACCTCGCCTACGTAGGTTTCCCAATACTCAGGTACCTACCAAAAAGACAGATTGTTTTGTCAACTTTGTGATCAGAAAACTAACTCGAAAAGCTTGATAAGAAAATGACCCACTTCATAAAATTGGTTAATAAAACCAGGCGCCATCCACACATCATCTTCTTCATAAAAATACGGATGTTGAGGATCACCATATGGTCCCCTCTCTTCCCTAATCACTGCATAGACATAAAACAAACAAAACAAAAACACTTTGAGCTCTCAACTAAACTAACACCTTACTGTAAAGTGACCAGTTTTCTTCCTCACTTTCATAAGCTGGACATTGCCTGAAAGAAAAGCGAAATATATATTTGAAACAGAATGATGGTTACTAGAGAGGGTCCTGCACTGATCTAAAGGAATCAAACAAATCCCTAAAATATGTCTTGGTTTATACTTAATACACAGAACCAAACAGAAGAAGTGGTAAAGAAAAGGGGCAATACTTCCGTCGGGTTTGTTTACAAACATTCGAGCCTTAGCTGCAGCCACCTCCGCCAAACCAGAATGCAGCTGAAAAATGTTTTCACATCAGTATATTTATCACGACTTCCTCTTTCTTTGCTGAAAGTTATATGTATCATAGAGAGCAAAAATGGGTAACTACCGCACAAATATCTACGGTACAGCCATGCTCCTCCTCCAATAGCTCCCCAAAGTAGAATCTACCCTGCGTTACCATTAAGATGTGAACTAGTGTCAGAAACATGAATATTCACTAATGTAAATCTTTCATGAAGTACAAAGATGCCATCTATCTAAGCTATTTTATGATGATCAGATTAGATAGAATTATGATGTAAACGACCAATATTTCTTACTACTCACATATAGGATGCGTTCGTTAACTTCATAGACACCACACCCATGCATTCGACTGTGCTTCCATTGACCAGCATAGCGATACCGACCTTTCTCCCTGATATGAAAACCATATAATATACAATGTATATGTATGAATAAGGAATAGAGAGGAAATCAACTAAAAAGACATTTTTCTGTTTGTATTTTTAGATCAAGTTATTGCCTAGTCCAGCAATATATTTCATGAGGTCAGTAAATCAAAATATTAAATAAAACCGTTCAAATTAGTGTTGGGAAGTAAGCCATCTAGTAAGAATCTTATCATCGCAGACTCACGGTTTCTCGCCAAACTGTGTGACCCATTCTTCGTTTTCATAGAAAGGAACTTGAAAATTCCCATCAGTAAGTGCAACACTATCCTCGACATCCATTTCCAACCACTTTCTGTCTTCTGGAGTCATGTAATCTCTCTTGATAATCCTTCCTTCCGCACGCATCTTAGCTTCAAGCCTACATAGACAGAAAGAACAATATCCTAGTCAAACGACTATGTTCATAAAATCCCGTGGGAAGATTAATAGGAATGAGAATCATACTTGGAACCTGGTATGGGCTCAATGTCAGGAATATCAACGTCGATAACCCCATGACCTTCCATGTCATTCTGAAGCCATTCACCCTCATACCTAACAATTCAAATTCAGAGCCAACACCAAAAAAATTATTGGGTGATTGAAAACCAATTGTAAGACATTACCAAGAGAAACAAAAAACAAGCAAATCTCCAAAACAGAAATATCACCTCACAAGCCCATTTTCAGCAATATAAACACCTTTGCCTTGAGCCAAGTCATCCCAAACTGTGCCTTCGTACCTTTAGCCCAAAACAAAAGAGAGAGAAAATAGTGAGATACGAAGCTACTGAATCTAGACGAAAGTATTCATCACTAAGCAACCCAAACAGATGACGAAGATCATAAAACTTAGTCACAAGAAAGTTTCTAATGCCCTATCATCCAACCTGCATTGCCATTTCCTTCATTTCCATAATTCAAACTCTATTTAGAATACAAAGTTTCAACCCAAACTTCATGGAAAATTCAATCTGCAGCTTATAGAACACAACAAACTAAGAAAGTCACTAGATTTAGAAAGCATCTCACGGTAACAAAACACCAAAGCCTGTAAACCCAAAACCTAAAAATCACAACTTGCAAACACCAAACTCACAGAAACAAGACACCAAAACCAAAGAGAAGAAAAAAGGGAAATGTGAGGCATTACGAGCTTCCATCAGGAAAAATATAGCTGACCCACTGAAGAAACTCTTCAATCCTATCAAGCTCTTCAACAACACCTTTAGCATTCTCAATATCATAATGATTATCTGGAATAGCTGGATAAGGTTTCCTATACGGAACATAAAAAGGTTGAATCCCAGGATCTCGACCTTCTTGAATCTCATCGTTAACAACATCCCAATCATCTTCATCAGCCCAAGCAGGATCCCAACCAGGTTTCGTCATCTCCAATGGACCATCAGCCCAAATCTCTCTTAAATCTTGCTCCTTCCAACGTTCTGGGTCTCTAGGGAAATCGAAAAGATCTTCATAGAAAGTGTATTTATCTTCTTCTTCTTCTTGCATACGCTTCACTCGTTTGCCATCGAGGACTCGATTGAATCGGCGAATGTTGGTTTCTGGGTTTGCGTTTGGGTCAGGAGGTATGTCACTTGGTCTTACGTAGTTGAAGATTGTGTTGTCTCCTTCTGCTTCATTTTCTGACTCGGAGATGTAGAAATCGTCGCCGGAGGATTGGGATGATGCGTCTGAGTCTGAGTTTGAGTCGGAGTCTGAGCCCTTTTCTTCATCTGCATTGGGTAATTGTTGACTTGGGTCTTCTTGTTGCTGTGACTCAGTGAGTTCTTCGTTAGCCATTAGAGAGAGGGGATAACGAAGAGATGAGAAGTGGATAGGTGAAGAGTGTTGTTGAGCAGATAAGCGTTGTGAGAGAGGTTTTGGGGTTTTTGTGTAAACTAGAGACACTGAGAAGAAACAAAAACATTTGCAGATAATTTGTATTTCGCCCCTGTTGTTTTGGTTTTTCTTATTTTTGCCCCGTAAGTTTAAGAAGGCTTAAAAATGCGTCTTGTAGATTATCTGAATTATCATTGGCCCATACCTTTCAAATCTTATATGGGCCGAACATCAAATACTTTGAAGAACATGGGCCGTTTCAAGAAACCAATGCATACAATGTTTGATATTTAGTAATTGCGTTACAAAAGTCTACTTTCAGGCTTCAGCTTTATACTGGATCCAATTGATCACCAACCAATTATTATTTTTTATAAATAATATTTGAAAATTCAAGTCTGAAAGATTTAGATGTCTCATAAACAAAAATCAATAGTATTAGATTGATTATCTCGTTTGAAGAAAAGATCCGTCTCAATTATCGTCGAACTCAGCATTTCTATCTGAAAGATTTACCACTTGGATGATATCAATTAATAATTTATCTAAACATATTTTAAATGTACACAATTTACGACAAAAACTAACGCAAATGATTCAATATTAGTGTGTTTAGGAGTGCTTAATTTACTTATTTTACTTGACCTGACTGCTTAAATTAATTGGTCAATCACCATATGCCACAGCCTCACATGACCAATCATTGAATAAGTTCGAGAACTCTTTAAGTGGAGTGGAAAATGCTGTCTGAAAACAACTACAACATAATGGAAAAATAAAATTCTTATTTTTTGGAACGAGATATTTCACGTTGAAAACAAAGCTCATCACATGATTTACGTGTATACATTTTTCTGCAGTAGTTAGATAAGCTACATCTTAAGAAAATAAAATCGTAGAAAATACATATTGAAGCCAAATATTTCTTCATTGATCACTTGACTTTCAATTTGTCACCTGAAACCAGTTTCGCGATACTAGAAATATAACGGAATAACAATGAACAATGAGAAATATAAGATAAAAATTGATCGAGCCATCGAGGGCTAGGCTGCTATTTGTCTTCATAACTTTAGGGTATAAACTAAGAACATTAATTAAAAGCGTAAAAAGCTTCTACTTGCAACACATTATAACATTCAATTCTTTCGTTAAATCTTATGCCATATCTTGGACCACAAATAGAATAATATTACTACATGAGATTTCTTGTATAATCACTAATTTAAGATCTCTAACTTAAACCGGAACCAAAACCAAAAGCTTAACCGGAATCTAAAGAAGTCGGCAAAACCTAAGTACAAGGCTCCCCCACACACTCACCAACTACCACAGTGTGCTCGACCTCTCTTTCTCCCACCTACCACCCCACTCCTGATTTCGCCATTTCTCTTAATTAATCAACCCTTCTATAATTAATTATAATAACATCAATTTAGTATATGTGATAATGTAAGTGTTTTTAATCATCTTTGTCTGTGATCATTATCAAGTTGCTTTCAAACAATATGACGATGGAAGTGTTTAATCCTATTTCTAATATCTTAAGAGACGACAACATTAATGCTGGTTTCGTCAAAATCCAAGAATAGGTTTAAATAATTTACAGGTAGAATTTTGTTTCCCCAATGTAACTAGATCTAATTTCGAGTTGTAGTTGAGAAATGATAATGCAAGCTTACATCAAACTAATATGAAACCTAAAATGCTAAGAACAAAGTCTATACGACCACTAAAAACATGACGAGGTTGTAATAACTTAGGGTATAAACTAAGAACATTAATTAAAAGGTTGTAACAAAAACATGACGAGGTTGTAATAATCCTTTGGTATGTTAGATTTCCGACCAGTTCTATCTGCCACCAAACTCTTTACGGTCAATTGACATAATTATACCGTCATCATATTTGTCCCTCATGAAATGTAATTTAACTACTATTTCAAATATATCATTAGTGTTTATGAGTATAATAACCCGCCATGACAAGATTCACTTCATCTCGATGATAACCATCAAGGACCCACTAAATGCTCAAATCAGTTCGTGATCTTCATTTTTATGAGTTATGACTTATGACCAAGACTACTCTCTTTTAAATTAGTTATTGGTTACCTTTTAGTTGGCAACTTTGTCTTCTCATTAACAAGTTAAACATTAATTAATTAGTACGGTGGAAGACTTTTATAGTTTATACATGTACGATATTAGGACACCAGGACACCACGCAAGATCTGACACCATTGTGCCAAAACAATAAACATTACTTGTGGAAATGTGAATTAATAAGAACCTCTTAATAATAATATTTTAATATGATGATCATATTTTCAACATTGCAGCAAATACAAATTTTCATAATTTTGAGCTTGATTAATAGTTCTTACCGCTCTACATGCTACAAAAATTGATTTTAAAATATGAATCCATTTATATTAGAACCCTTATTTTTCAGTGTTGCACAACCTAAAAAGTAAAAACATAACTCCACGGCATGAAGATAAAGAAACTGTACATGAAATATTGTAACATTGTCTACAACTTTAAAAGTACAGCTTAAGAAACATGTACAAAGAAACTCATATGCCAATTTTTTGTTTTGCTAAAAATTTAAATATCTCATAAAAATGAAAATGTTCAGGCTTACAATCGAAGATTATAATTCTAGAAGATGGATGTTAAGAGCATATGGTAGCTTCCACCACACCTAACTCTTTTGGCATGCAAAAATGTTTAGACCCTAAAAGATAGGTGGGAAATTACACATATCTAGTATAAATAGTCAAGTCATGTTAAATTATCTATCAAATGCAAAGTTTCGTGGAAATTATATGCCCAATTCTTTAGCAACTCGAACTGAATTTCCTGAAGATAGTTGAGAACTTTAATAAACTAATCAGTGAAAATTCATGGAAGTTGGCATAGTACGTATATACACGACCAGATGGATGATTATACTTTTGTTTCAAAGCAAGAAACATCAAACCGAACTCGTGTTCACACATTAATTTCGACTTTTGTAATATAACTTGTAATTTAATAACTTTATAGTTTAGAATCTGAAAGTCTTTCTTGTTCTGTTGGTTAACGTACGTGGGGAGTCTTAGAGCATAGCTTCAAAGATTATTGTTAATGATTCTGCTATAACAAATTCCGTTACAAATTAAGGTATATATTAGGTTCTCTAATTTTTACTACGAAAAAAATATGAGAATTAAAATGTGCTTAGCTTAAGAAATATCTTCAATTGTAATCATCAGAACCAAACTACAAACCGGTCTTGTTCCAATAGTAGCAAATACATACACACAAAATATTTGGTTTAAGAGAAATAAAATAATATTATCCTCCCACTTCACATGCAAAACGAGTTCTACAAATTCTACTTTAGTTTCCATGTATTTTACTTATGATAATTTTACCATAATGTTATTTAAAATTCAGATAAATTTTTTAATTGTGTCATACGTCTTCGCTAGGTAACGTGGACCATGGCGTCATATCCATTGGGTAACTTCCCAGCACCCTGAGGAATGACGTGTACTCTTGCACCTCCGCTAACGCGTTTTGTGCACGCGCCTCCGCCATCGACGCTTCGAAGTCGACGTAGAATGTGTACTCAAAGTGCTTCGATGTTCCAACGTTTTCGTCGCCTACGACTCTAACGGGACAATTCTGATGCGGCCGCGATTCGATTTTCGTCAAACTAATGTTTCGAAACGCAAACGCGGAAAGCACTTTGAATAAAACGCTAGTTCCTTTATGTTCTTGAGCTGCGAAAACGATACTCGTTTTAAACGGACGATCGGTACGGGGAATGATCGGATCACGCGCCAACATAAGGAAGCGCGTGACGTTTCCTGCGTCGTCTTGGATCCCGTCGGCGAGAATCTGAAGTCCGTAGAGCTCAGCTGCTCTTGCGCTCGCTACCGCCGCCGTGTCGTGGAGGTTGTTAGCAGCGATGTATTCCGCCGCCGCGGCTGTGTCGTGAAACGCTTCAATCGCTGCTTTTGGAGTGAGTTTGTTGAGCGATCCTTCCGTCTGAGCCAGAGCTTGAGGATGCGAAATCACTCGCGTGATGCAATCCGTACGAACTCCGGGAAGAGCTAAGAGACAGTGGTGAACCGGGATCTGAACTTCTCCGACGATGTGGAGACGGTGACGGAGGAGAAGATCGTAATTTCTATGAATCGAACCACCGAGAGAGTTCTCAACTGGGAGAACAGCACGATCGGCGATCCAAAGCTCCACCGCCTGAAACGCAACGTCGAATTGATCACAAGGAATAGCTTCGGAGTTTGGGTAAGCTTTTCCGGCGGCCGCTTCGGAGTACGCTCCCGGAACTCCTTGATACGCGACACGAAGAGTAGATCCATGAGACGGCGCGGGAGATAGATCTGTTATCGTTAACGGCTGAATCAATCCAGGCTTTCCGTTGTGCTGCGACTTTGACGGAACAAGGCTTAAATCAACGGAGCCGTTACTGTGTCCGTTAACGACGGCGACGGAGCTTGAATTCTCAGCCGAAACTACTTTACTGGCTAAGATGGCGCATGAGCTTTGCCAATCGGCTCGGCTTGAGCCAACACCGTTAGGGAAGCTAAACGACTCAGACCTGTAACTGCAACGAACAGACACGCGCTTTCCATTTACGTGAGAGTAACGCGCTTTCTTAGCCGTTAGATTCGGTTGAATTACGGATTTGAGATCGCACGAGAACGCAGGCGAAATGGTTTGCATGATTTGAGTCGAAAAATGAAAAAATTGCTGTTTATTTATTTTTTCTGGTAAGAGGAAACAAAAGAGTAAGATATAAACGACGAGTAGAGTACAGTTCAAGCTTGGAGTTCTATGGTTCAGAGAGAACTTGCAAGCTGAGAGATGATGGTGGAGAAGGAAGTGTTTATATAGTGGAATGTTGTAAAAGAAAGAAAGTCTTGACGTGTCTTGAAGGGTAGTTCCGTCAAATCCTTCACCTACCACATTTCATTTGATTTTCCTGAACGATATTTGTTGTTTATATTATAAAGTTGTTTTTATTTGAATATGTTCACTTTGCTTTGTTAGGAAAAAAATGGTGAATTTCTCGGTACGTGTTAATCAGTGGAGGCCTTTTAAAGATTTATTGCTGCTAATTGTGAGTAAAGATCTTTTTTCATAATAAGATAATGTCATTAGCAGATTTATGGATAAATGGACCATACGTGGCAGCTTTGCATATGTGGTCTCATAATCGAATGCTAACGTTCTTTCGAGATTTTGCTATGTTTTCAAGTTTCTATTTTGATTTTCTAAATTTTATCCTTAAAACTAGATTACTAAACAAGGTAACTAAAAGAACCATATTAAAAAAAGAGACCATGTGTATGAATATGTGGATTAGTAATTTAGTATCAAGTAACTATGTGGTGGTTATTTATTGGTTAAGGTTTTTCTTTTGAATGAAGACAAAGATCGATTTTTATCATATAGTCAAATTGTTGATCCCCATTATTATTGTTTCTCTATCTACACATTGTAAATAATTACCGAATAAAATTCATGCATGGGATATGAGTCTAGTACTGGATAATGATTGTAAAAAATTCCTAGAATGAAAATAGTAAGAAGAAACATTTAGCATAAGTTGTCATTTTGATATAATAACCCAAAAAAACTATAATAACCTTTTCAAATGATAAAATAATATAATTTTAAAAGTTAGAAGACGAACTATATGTGCAAAGGTATCCATGGAACATGGTCCAATCCATATCGCTCCCTAAATTTGGATATTTACATTCGTATATTATTTTTTTTCATTTTAAAATTTAGATGTATTCTCTTGTATAAAATACTTAATATAAATTGATAAATATATCACATATTATTTATGGTAGTCAAACTAGTTAATTATTTATTTTAAACCCAACAATAATTAAACCATATATATATATACCATATTATTTTCACTCCGAACAATAATCTAAACCATAAGCCTATACAATGAGACCTGGTTCACCTGATTTGATCTTTCAAACCAACCTTTCTTTAGTTTTAAGTTTATGTGGATGCAGACTTTCAATTTTCAATTTTGGGTGTTTTAAAAATAAATCTTTATATACATAATTAAGATTATGAGAGTGATCGATCTATATCCTTAATATCTTTAAAATATATGCTCTTATATACCTTTTTTGTTTATCTTCATACATTAATCAATAATTAATTAGTCGCCTAACAATAAATAAATAATTGTATGGCTCAAAAAAATTTAAAACATAAAGTGGGTTTTTCCTTAAGAAGCTAGATTATACTAGCCTCAGAAATCAGAATAAACCTGATTTGCACCATTGAAGGAAACCTAGTACAGCAACCCACTCGAACAAACCTGATCGATCTGCACCATTGAAGGAAACCTAGTACAGTGGCCCAACTCGAACAACCACATACACACAAAGAACTAGAGAGACATATATGTAGGTAATACATCTAATTTAGTGTTTTATCATATGACAACACATAAGACATACAAAAATCTAGTGAGACATATTTGTGGATGTAGATTATCCTAAGATATATATAATCTATATCTCTAACTCTAATAGAATGTATATTGATTGCATACCCTACTTTTTAACCCATTGATTAAGCCATTTATCAATGAGAAAAAGAGATTCTCATGTGATGCAGTGATGCTAACAAAAAGTTTACATACTAATTTATACTAAAAAATTATGACGCTAATATAAGTTTATGTACTAAATTATACCGAAATATTATGTATAATAAATTATTAGAATGCAGGAAATAAAAGAATCACTGACAACTTAACAAGTAACAACAGCTCCAATATGCCACGATTATGTAATTCGTGTGTCATATATATGTTTCTTCTCGTTAAAGTTAAAGATATATAGGTGTGACCTCAGGTCTCAAAAGTGAAGCCCAGCTTCTAATATAAATATTTCTAGTTTATTTTCTTCGTTTTGAAAAAAGAAAACACATATTCATAATATATTGAAAATAATATCGTTTTATAACATAAGTAAACAATCAACAAGCAATTGTTGGCCGTAAAAGATTTATCGATGGGGTTGTTGAAACCTTTTTTAATTCATAAACTTGTAAAGGTTTAATATGGCAAAGTTGGTGAAACCCAAGTGGGACTATCTAACATTGCACCTAAGCATGCTGAATTGATCCTTTCTACATTTCTTTTCATCTGTCTTGACTCTTGATTAACGTTTGAAAATCTTTTTTTAACTTTGTTGTCAAATATGATTAGCGACTTTATTTTTACCTTTTTTTTTTATCATGACCTATATCTCGTTCTAAATTACACCTTTAATTAGCAAAATGGTAGGAATATGCGAAAAAATACATAACTAAAAAATGGCAAATTTCTTTCTACCAGTTTCATGCCATATCGAAAAGAGAATGGCATGTTTGTCTAAATTCACCTATCAGATCAATTGTTTCTCAAACCTTTACGTACAATTTGTTTTCCTAACGTTAACATAGCTAGCATGCGCAGTGCGCACGATGATCTGAGAAAACAAAAAAGATTTGGTGGGATTTTAACTTTGATTAATGGATAAGATATATCGTTCAATTTTATAAAATAAAATTATAAGAAATTCAACCATTTGTAGCATATGATTAACGTATATGGAAATCTCTAAAATGGAAGAACTAATTAAGGGGTTCGATTTCAAATTTTCGGTAGTGCTTTTCTCTTACCACCAGGTTTAGGTTCGCTTTTGTTTCAAACCAAAACAACTCATTTTATCTTGAAAAGAATTAACATTTTTCTACAATTCTTTTTCTAAGTCTATAGTTGATAGTTTTTTTTCACCACAGACCAACCCAAAGAGTACCAAAGTACGATAGGAAAAATAAAGTCATAGTTAATTACTTAGATTGGTAAGAATATTTCCAAACCTAAACAAATCAAACCGAGACCAAACCAGTGAAAATGGATTATAAAAATATTTGTACTATTGACTTTATTTCTTGTTGACAAAATTGACTTCATATTAACTTAGAAGATGCACGTGTTACATGTTCACGTTAGTATTGAAGGTTCTACGTCTTTGCAAAATGTGAATAAAGTAACCAAGTCCCACTAATACGGCACGTGAACCTTGTTATTTTCAATTATCTCGTTTGCTTCTCTTTTGGCTACAAGAGTCTCTGATGGTAAGCTTCGTTTCGTAATACGTAAAAAGGTAAAATTGTATTACCATTTGTGGGGGTTTTTGTTTGTTGGTCAAGGAAAATTGTGGTTTTTATGTTTTAGTTTTTTGTCCTCACCACAAATGATAATATTTTTATACTGAGTGGTACTTTATCGAAAAATGATAATAGACATGTTCGTTTCCATCAACCACAATTAAATGTTGTTTATATGTGTCGATAAATTGTACGAGTCTGTGACCAAAATTTTCATGTCAACCCATTTAAAATCTGACAACATATAACAAGAAGTACAAAACGAACAAAACTAATATGCAAGATCAGCTTTTGGTTGCAATCGACAATAAATGCCAAACGAATATGTTTAATTGCGTTTGATAAATGATCGTACAAATTCAGAAAGGGGTGATCTAACCAAAATTCAAGAAACAAAACATACAATATTACAACAAAATTTACCTGAATCTTTAACAAGTGTTCAGAATTTAGTTTTAAATCTTGATGAGATTATGAAACTATGAACATTTCGGAATAATTCCAGTTAAAAATCATATATAAAGGCAAACAAAAATTCACGATTTTCCCCAAATGTTTTCCGAATTCGTGCAAAATTGTGCTATTTCCTTTTAATAACATAGTATCATTGTATTTTTTTTAATAACATAACATATGATAAATAACATTATTTGTTTGTTTCACCTTAATTTGGTATAGTTTTTTGGGAGTCTCCATGTACTTTCCCTCGGCCCTTGCCAGTGTTTTGTATTTCAAAGTGAATTATATCAGTGAGAAGTGAAAACCAAATCATTAGTGAACAAAAAAAAGAAAGATAAAAAAACTTGATTAAGCATGATAAAAATTGGGTCTATTGGGCCTGCCTTTACGGCCCAAATAAAACCCACGATAAAATCGAACTTCCCGCTAAATGAAAAAATAAGAATCACTTCTTATTTCTAAAAACATAAAACAAAAAATAAAATAAAATGATTTCTCTACCACTCACTACACCGATTTTACCCAGCCGGTGTCTTCTCCACAAAACCCGCCGGCAAAACTCGACTCGCCGCCGCTTATTGATTCGATCATCATCGAGCTTACAAGACCAATTCACCGTGGAGACGACGAAGCGAGTGGTTCTTGTGAGACATGGACAGAGCACGTGGAACGAAGAAGGGAGGATTCAAGGAAGCTCCGATTTCTCCGTTTTGACGAAGAAAGGCGAGTCTCAGGCTGAAATTTCTCGTCAGATGCTTATCGACGACTCCTTCGATGTCTGCTTCACCAGGTCCTGCATTTTCTTATTATATCTATTGAATCGGTATTTGAAATCTAGTCACTTGGATTTGGATTTTACATCGAATTGATGAAATTGACTATGAAGAATCAGAGATACAGATTATGATAGTAATCACTGCAATTTTTTTGTTCTTGTTCTTTGTGATGGAGATTTTTGTTGTTAAAGCCTTTTTGTAAATTTGGCTGCATTTGTTGTTGTTATACATTGTGATCATCAGTCCATTGAAGAGATCAAAGAAAACAGCTGAAATCATATGGGGAAGTAGAGAAAGTGAGATGATTTTCGATTACGATCTCAGAGAAATCGATCTCTACTCTTTTCAAGTAAGTGTAGCTGTGATAGGGAGATATAGATTCACATAGAACAGTTATCGTAGTTGTTCTTAACTCTTGTTCTAGTTGATGGTTATATACTAGGGTCTACTTAAGAAAGAAGGGAAAGAGAAGTTTGGGGAAGCTTTTAAGCAATGGCAAGAAGATCCGGCGAACTTTATCATCGATGGTCATTATCCCGTAAGAGAGTTATGGTCACGTGCTAGAAGCTGTTGGCCTGGTATTCTTGCTCATGAGAGCAAGTCTGTTCTCGTTGTTGCTCATAATGCTGTTAATCAGGCTCTTCTGGCAACAGCAATTGGTAACTTGTTCTTTTTTCTTCTTTTAGCGACTAGCCGATTTTTCATTTCTCTGTTAAGTTTTTTTTAAGTCTGTGGTTTTTGGTTGATATGTTAGGACTGGGAACAGAATATTTTAGGAGTTTGTTGCAGAGCAATTGTGGTGTAAGTGTATTGGACTTCATACCAAGAGCTGACGGTGGATCTCCTCACGTATGTCTTAATCGACTAAATCAGGTAAGCTGACCTTCTTTTTTTGATGAAACACGAAAGTCATAAGTCATAAGCATGTTAGTTATATGAACTTTTTTTTTGTTGTTGCAAGATTCTTGAGTTGGGTGTAAAATGTTAGAGGTAGTCAAAATTCTGCTTACTGTCTTTGTAGTACTAATGCAGACACCTAATTCGCCTCTAGCTGGTGGAAGTTCTGGTGGCCGGAAAGCTAGTAAGCAGATTATACTTGTCTGCCATGGTCAGGGGAATAATGAGGTATAGTTGTATGAATCCCTTACATGGTTCTCTTAATTAATCTTTATTTGCCAGAATTAACCTCCATGGATGCGCTTGGAAGGTGTTTAGCTCTTTACACAAATTTCTGACCTAAGAAAAGTTTGGAGGCTTTAGGTCAAATTTTACCTGATTTTCTTTGTTTTTCAACATCTCAGGATTCTGCTGTTATTAACCAAGCAGCTAATAATGATCAGGCAATGAACATGCTTGGTGTGATACATGTAACATTAACATATGACTTTTGTGAAGGACAATTGTAAAAAAGTTCTTAATCCTGCATTTAGTTTACTCTTCAAATATACTTGTTGATTATTGCAGTCACAGAAAACCGCAGAGCTTCTACTTGATCTAAGGGTTAGTTCAATAGTTTGCAGCCCTAAAACAGCCTCCATTGAGTCTTCTGGAGTAATATCCCGGGTAAGTTATATAACTCTCTATATACTAGCTTCATTTTTCTTAAAAAACTGAAGACTTTAAGAAATCTATTTCTTCGGAATCTTGTTTTTTTTTCTCTTAACAGTTTAAAGACTTGATAGGTGCAAGAAGCTGCGGGTTGTTTAGGTGTAGATAATGTGCCTCACTACGTGAAAACGAAACAAATGAATGAGCTTGATGTTGAGAGTGTTCTTCGCAAATCCAATAAGGCAAGATAACTTATCCCGATGCAATCAATAGTAAAGTGAACACTGTTTTGATATTTTTGGTCCATCAATTCTGCAGGACAATGATGTGATTGCAAGTCAATTAGACGAAGAAGCGTTTTCAGCTCTGTGGAACAGATCCGAGAAAGCATGGGAATCACTCTTAGACGAACTATCGGATGAGAAGTCAAACCCTGGAGAAATCATGGTGGTGGTTGGTCCTGCAATGACTCACATTTCACTCATAGCACAATGCCTTAACCTCACTAAAGAAGCGCTCGGGTTGTTTCACCTAGACGCAGGTAGCATCAGTGTCATAGATTTCCCGGATGGTCCTAGTAGCAAAGGAGTAATCCGTTGCACAAACTACACCGCTCATCTTGGAAGATGGTCCATCCCTATCACAAAACCCGCCTGAAGAATCTTGTCTTAAACCCCGATAAAGTTACGGTAATGTTATTTTTAGCAATTTTTTGCATAAGATATAGTTTGGAATTCAACAAAACCATACAAAGACATCATAACAGAATTCCACAAAATCAAAATGCAAGTTCAATCTCTAGGAATGCTAATATCGGTCTGATCGTAGCTAGATAGCCCCACCTAAAAGTCTTTCTAACAGTCAACAACGTATACGATTTGACAGTTAGACGGCCTTGGGAATGCAAGGAGATCCCTTAATAAGTGAACCAAACTTCGTTTCTGCATGTAATCGCTCAAATGAACAACAAGTTTCTTGAGAACTACCGAGTTCTCTACAAAGTACCTTTTGCCACTTCATCAGGCCTCCCCTTGAATCTGCTTTTTATCTCTACAAACTCGAGGGATGACAACTAACATTGAGGCACAGACGAGAAACTTATTGGAGCCATACGTGGAAAATCCTACAAAGGAGTAACACCGCTCATCTTGGAAGATGGTCCATCCCCATCACAAGACCTGCCTGAAGAATCTTTTCCTAAATCCCGGCAAAATTACGGTAATGTATAGCAATTTTTTGCATGAAAAATAGTTTGGAATTCAACATCATCATCTGACCCTGAGAGCTTTGTCCAAAGTATATATAAATACAAAGACATGATAACAGAATTCAACAAAATCAAAATCCAAGTCCAATCTCTAGGAGTGCTAGTCTCGGTCATAGCACCACCTAAAAGTCTTTCTAACAGTCACTCAAATGCACAACAAGTTTCTTGAGAACTACCGAGTTCTCTACAAAGTACCTTGCCACTTTAACTCACAATGGCACCATAATAGGATTCAGCAACATCAAAATAGTCTAAGAAAACACGGCCGGTTATTTTGTTTTTGCGAAAACAAAGAGCATGGCCGTTTAGCGCATTAAAGACTTCGATCTGACACATGCTAGATCGCCTCGGCAATTCAAGGATATCCTTCAAGACAGCTTGATTTCCTCGTCTTAGAAAGGAAGATGCCAAACGCAGAACAACTTTCTGTAGATTCACAGAGTTCTCTACAAAGTACCTTGCAACTTCCAATGCACCATCATCTACCGAGATTCTGTTTTTTATCTCTACAAACTCCAGCGATGACAACAAACACTCAGGCACAGACGAGACTCTCCTTTCTACCGTAGCTTTCGTACGATCAACTATACAAGTTGTTTCCTACAATATACATAAGATGAATATAATATAAACTAGATATATAACAAGATCATTTCTCTAACTACAAGATTAATTTGGAAGTTGGTGCAAGTCATTACCAAGACGATGGATTTTAGATTCGGACAGCTTTCAAGAAGCTTTGGCAGGATGTCCAGGAAGTCAAAGGATGATAACCAAACACTTGCTTTCAAATAGGACAAGTTGCCAAACTGTGGCAATGAATCTTCTTTCAAGTAGGAACTGATGACCTGCTTGCAAAAAAAGAAACGAAGAGAAGACAATGGGTTAGCAAAAGTTCTATATAGGATTATATATACAATATGAAGTTCATAAAAACATACCTCCATCATATCTTCAGAGACGATGAGATACCTAACTCTTGAGATGCCCGTGAGAAACTTATGGGCCATTTGTTGCTCCGTACAGCCCACTACCCTTGAAATCTTTATGGGGCCAAGAATAGTGACCTTAACTAAGGAACCTAAATTGCTTATGGTTTTACTTTTCGATTGGTCATTGTTGAAAGTCAAATACTTGAGTCTAGGGGCATCAATCACAAGTCCCGAGTTCCCTCTATCTCTATCATAATAATAATATATCTCACCAGGATAATATGATTTATATCCTACACTTAGACTGGTTAATGATTGAGAATGCACTCGTAAAAACCTTACGTTATCATCTATCTTAACAATGGTCAAATCTTCGAGAACGCGGCAAGACGAGATAAGCGACTCCAGACTCGCCTCATTAGAATATACATTTTCTTCTAAACACATGCTCTTGAGACTAGGTAAAGAATCAACAGACTGATCAAAGTTACCCAACAATACCCGATAGAGTCTCAAGTGAAGGAGCGTCTTACAGATATAGAGGCTTAGGGGCATCATTTCCCAAAACTCACGCTCCATTACGCGACCACCAAACTCAACATCAAGATGCTGAAGTTTACCCCTAGCCACACAGTCTGTCCATAGCGTGACACAAGACGGATCATTCTCATTCTTCTGAATACTTAGCTTGAGCTTGTGCAAGCATGGATTCTCTTCCCTAGAGAAAAATAGGAATTCGTTCATAAAATCCACAAAGGTATCGTAATGTGGGAACTCACTAGAGTCCAAATCCAACCCGGGAATCAAAAGCCAGACACTTTTCCACCTCTTGGACAAAACACTTGTCCTGACAATATCCTTTGTCGGAAGATACGAGAGTATCTGAGATAGCAAAACCTCCGGTAATTTGCTTATCAGATCCTCTATTGCAAGCTGTTCGACGCATATTCTTTTCTCTATATTTTCCTCCATTGGATCCTCTAGCAAAACCTAGAAATATAATGCAAACAAATCATCAGAACCGAGGACATCAACGCAAACATCTAGAAATGAGTAAGGAAGAAGAATATGAGATCACCACATCCGGAGAGCCGCGTACGATGCGCCAATGCAACGAGAGACCAATGATATTAGTCTATTATGGTTGAGAGCTTATCTTTAATCATACAAATCGTTCAGATTACTTAGAGCATCTCCAATGGAGAGAGCCTCTCTATGGGCTCTCTCCATTTTTTTATGATTAAATTTCCAAAAATGTTACAAGAGAGTTTTTGTGTATTTTTTTTTGTTTTTCATACTCTAATGGTAGTCTTTCTTATGTAGGTTCTCTGAAAAAA
>Ga0041059_1000121_pt1 | contig 45800 bp, 55 predicted proteins | sample AraColnosormetaG_FD_56232 | JGI IMG/M metagenome (GOLD analysis project Ga0041059, IMG submission 56232) | Arabidopsis roots microbial communities from North Carolina, USA - Col MF nosort | ecosystem: Host-associated > Plants > Roots > Unclassified | place: USA: North Carolina | collected...
GAGATATATAAAAAAAAAAAAAAAATGCTCAAAGACATTTCACGAAGAGAAAAAATATCTAACCTCAACTAACAAAATAATTCCAATTGCATTATGATGAAAAAAATCTGAAATATAGTAGTATTTGTTTTCATCGTAAACACCCACCATTTTTTTGTTAAGTTTAAGATTTTTTTATAACTCACAGTCACAGATAAGCCCAAACCGAATTTATTTCAAGAATCTGCTAGGGCCATTAATTAGATACTATTACAATTATATGGTACCAAAAAATAAGCAAAGAAACAAAATGTACACTCATGGGCAGTAGAAAAATGCATTTGTCTATATACGTGAAATTAAAACGTTACTGTATGTTTAATATATGTAGTAGTTTAATAAACTGTATTAAAGACAATAATAAATCAAGAATATGACGTATATATTAAATTATGAATTGATGATATTGAAGAATGAATTTTACCTCTAAGTGGGGACTGAGGAAATGAGATCTCCTTGTCATTACCATTTGCGTCAAAATGGAGTTTTCTCTCGTTGTTGCTTCTTGGAGACCCTTTCCTCGATACATTCCTCTGCAACTTTTATTTTCTTTATTTATTTCAGTTTTCTAGTTTCACTTCATAATAAATATCTCAATAATTGAGTTTTCACTAGAAAACACTCCAAAAGAGAAATTAAAATATCTGAAAGAAGCTTCATGCCAAATGCCAAATACAAGAAAAGAAAACAGAGAAATCCGTGAGATGATAGTAATAGTTTTTGATAACACAGAAAAATATTTATAAAAAATAACTGACACATTAAAAGTCAACTTTTGATTAGGGTTTTTTACTTTATACTTGAAAAAAATATTAAATGAGACGAAAAAAATGGGCAGAAAAATTAAATCGAAGACTCAAGAGTAGTTATTAAAGGATATGGGCGTTTCTTCCATGATTCTCACCAAAATTAAATACCCAAAAGACAACAAAAAAAAATAAAACAGAGAAGAAAATAGAAACAAAGATATGAGAAAATAGAAATTGTGGTGTTCTTGATGATTATTAAGCAAAGTTTTGATTTTAGAAAAACTCACAGTAATTCTTGGACTAGAAGAAGAGAAGTCTTTGTGGATGACATTAGAGAAACTTTCAACATCGATCGTCACAAACCCATCTGGGTTAACGGGTTTTTGAAGCCCTGATCCGATTTCTTGACCCGGAATTGTTCCACCGTTTTCCATCGATCTTCAAGGAACAAAAACAAAGACATGATCATCAACATGTTCATGAAGAAACTAGAGAGGACATATAAAGAAAAGTGAAATAAACTTACTTAGGAATTGAAACAGGGGAGATTAAGACAGAGTGGGAACGAACGTCTCTGTTGTGCTCTGTTTGAAGAAGAAGAAAGGTGATTAAGGTTTTGTTTTGGTTGGAGACAAAAAGGGAAGAGAGATTCTGGGGAATGTCGAAACTGAAAGAAAGGAGAGAGAGCCCTTTTACTTTTTATTTATGTTGCCCATTTTTTCTAAATGGGTTGGTGTCTATTTTTTAGTATTTTATTTCTCAAAGATAAGTCACAACTCACACGCACGAGAGAGAGAAGAGATAGACTAATGAGTGATTACTTATTCATAATCATGATTCCGATGTTTACTTTATGATTAGTTGATCTAACTTAGTGGAATGGCAGATGGATGAATATGTTATCATTAAAACCCTTTGATTTATTCGTTTTTATTATGAGTCCGATAGTTTTGGTTTTGCGTATGTGTTTGATTTGGTGTTGTCTTGCTCTCTACGATAGTTACAAATTTTTTCTTTCTTAATATGTTAAAAAGAATAAGAAAAATATAAATTTGTTTTGTTTTAGATATGTAAATCCATATCAACAAAAATATGAAGAAGAGTATAGATACAAGATCCATAGATTTAATCAAGTGAACATTGACTATTATTTTTGTAAGAAAATTATTTACATAGACCGTTAAGTAGAAAATTCTAATATTGGTTTAAGATAAGGTTTGTAAAATTATTGCAGTTTATGGGTACAATGTCTTGGAGATTTCAAGTATCAAAATGCCATCATAGATCCTTTTTTGTGGTATCAAGTTCCATCATAGTTCTCATATGCTGTGGTTCGAATTATCCACGTATAGATAGAATTTTGTTTGTTTGCTACGAACAATATTATTAATTAGAATCTAATCAGTGTTAGGAACTTAGGATTTATAAATGAACGTTATTTAATAATATGACATTAGAATTTTTGGTTATAAAAAAGAAGAAGAAGATTGGTGATCATTTGAGGAATATGCGATGAATAATCATTAAGGTGAGCAACTAACTTCCCTATTTTATGATCTGCTTGCTTCTGAAGGCACTCCTTAGCTTCTTTCTTTCTTTTTTTCATTTGACTCCCAATTTTCTTCCTCTTTAAAAAATATTTCCATCATTCCATGTTGTAATTTCAAAATTGTCAAATAATTGATGAAGAATGTCCAACCTTTAGCTTTTAATAAACCATCAGTTAAGTTGCGGTCGAGTCATAATGTAAAATTGTGGTAACACATAGAATATATTTAAATAAGAAAAACCACTTAATTAAATTTCCATCAATTTAAGGATCAAACTATCCAAAATTTTGAAAAATAATACTTGAAAAGATTAAATTATCAAAATTGACTATATACCTAATCACCCTCAAAACTATAGCAACAAGCACATCAACAATAGTTGCAAAACATTCATTTTAAGATGTTGTCCAATATCATATTTAATATGTTTGCAGCCTAAAAAGTCGTTTCTTCCAGAAAAGGAAATTAGTTTGTTTCAAAAGGAATAACCAAAAACGATAGCTTGTAATTATAAGCTATATATTTTTTTCAATATGATTTTTACAGCTTTCCACCACACCTAAGAAATACGATCGCATGTAGAGAAAGCAACTGAGATTTTTTTTTTTACCGAAGTCTGTAAACAGTTATTTAACCATGTATAAAAATAGAATTTACGACTTTCCAAGATATTTTTTCGTTTTGGGGTCTAATGGGCGAAAAACAAAACAAACCGAAAAACAAAAATGAGAGACATAGGCGACAGGGAGAGGACTCGAGCTATATGACAATTTTTTAAAAAAAAATCACAAATAATGAAATATGTTATCGAGTGTTTATGAGAATTGAGAAGAATAAAATAAAATAATTAATACTATCTATTATCTCGAAGGTGTTTGGACGTTAGATATTTTCAAATGGAACTATGAAAAAGAAAAAAATATTTGTACTGCTAGACATTATCTCCTCTTATGATTATTGTTTTAGTCGATGAGTACACGATTTTTTTATATAGAAATACTATTTGTTGATACCGCAAATTGTAGTTATTTAAGCGTAATCTATGTAAGAAATAATGTAAGAAAGTTTAAGTTTGTGCAAGGTTGTCAAGGAAGAACAGTGTCTTTGTGGCTTGAGATTTGGTATTTCGATCAGATTCATCAACGTGATACACTTTTCGATAGAAGAATAATTTATGTTCTATCAAAACTCACTAATCCAGTAACAATTTAGAATGTGATATTCATATTTTACTTGCAAAGAGTCTCGTTTGTTTTGTTTTTTTAGCATTCTTATGGACTATGATAAAAAATGAAATTGATTGTTATGATTTTTGTCTTATTATGTCAGTAGAAAAACTAGCTAGGATGCATCTAGTCAAATCTTGTACGTTCCAAGCTTTAATCAAAGTTAAGTGTGACTTGACAGTAGCCCTAAACCGTAAATCCAAATTTTACAAAAAAATACAAAAATATACGTCCCGATATACTTATTAAAAATAAGAAAATTAACTAAGATGTGATATATATCAAAGAGTTGGTTTCGTCACTTTCAGTAAGATGAATCATTCACTAAATCACTAATAATATCGTATTTGTAGAGTTCGTACACTTGATTCATGTGTAACCAATTCTTATACCAGAAAAAAAAACAATACTAGTGGCTACCACAAAACCATGCAATAAAAGGAAAAAGAAACATGGTGGACCGTAATATATGAAAGAGATTAGAGAAAATATAAGAAAAAAACATTTGATTAATTGATTAAGGGAATGACTCATACTAATGAATTGTAGCCAGAGAAGCTGTCTCACAAAAATACATTTGAAAATTTTGAATAATGCAACCCACGCATAGTCCCATACTAATAATAGTACCAAAATAAAATAAATATCCAACTTCCTATATATATACATACATATAGATAGAGACAATTATATTGTATAGTCTTAATAATTCACACTTTGTTGTACTATTAACTTTGAAGTTTTAAACCAGTTACTTGGTCTCGACGTAAAAAACAAAACAAGTCCATCATCGAAGACATGTTAAACAAAACTAATCTCTGTCTTCTCTTTTCACTGTCCTTTCTCTTTTCTATAAAAAAAATGTTAATATGGCAAAAGCAATTCAGCATAGAGACCGTTGGATTATGTCCACAAATCTCGGGTAATTTATTTTGGATTTTTGTCACAAAGTTTTCTAAAATTAGCACGAGAAAGGAAATTAAAGTACATCATACACTTTTTAAGAGATATTATTGGTTTTTTACTCTGCAAGTCTAAATCACTGTTTAGTTACAATCTTTACTTGTACATGAATCTTGTGACTATATTGTTGTTCAAATAGTTTTTAAAGCTTTGTTTTTGCTACATTTGATATCCTTAAAACCTGAAGCAAAATTAGTAAAAAAACTCAAATCAAATGACATTATACAACAACACAATTTTAGCACATTGATTCAGATTTCTCTCTTGTTCGCAATCTGAGCTCGAACAATCTGCTTTCTCCATTCGTGAATTGGTACCTGAAGCCATTTTCAGCTCTGTTTTAGTTAGATATCGATCAATTTGAGTTAATGTTTTTACTAATTCTTGATGAAATGTCGAAGCAACATTTAAGATCTTGATGAAACTTGGGAAACAAAAAAAAAAAATGATATAGCTTAAGAGATTGCTTACAGCAGGAAAGCCTCCAAAATCTCCTGGTTCAGTGATGTTTCTAGTAACACAACTATTAGCTGCAAGTCGAACCTAAACACAACACAAGAAGTTTTTGTGAACCAAACCGCATCAAGAACTGCTTGTTTTGAAACCGGTTAACACCTATTATACCTTGGATACAATGGAGACATGGTCTCGAACAGCAGCTCGTCCTCCTAAAGCCACATAGTCACCAATCCTGCGGATTTGTTTTTTAACTTTTTATGTCTTGAAAAACTTCAAAATATTGTTTCTTTCAATGGAACCAAAAAGAGTTCAGATCTGTACTTACGTTACTGAACCAGCGATGCCTACTTGACCACAAAGCAAGCAACACTTTCCTATGATCACATTGTGGCCTATCTGCAAAAAAACAAGAACGAATAAAGCATGATACTGTTTTCTCCATTTAAAAAGGCCAAAAAAACAAAAAGAGACCAAACCTGCACTAAATTGTCTATCTTAGTATCATCTTCGATCACTGTTTCTCTCCAGCTGCATAATTTTTCATACAGAGCGAATGAAACCAAGCATAGTGCACTGATGGAAGTTAGTCAATAGATGCAGATCTGTTACCTGCCTCGATCAATGCAAGTATTTGCTCCGATTTCGACACGATTCCCTATCTTTACGTTTAAAGTCTAGAGATGACAAAGAAAAACAGTGGATAAATCAAGTAACCGCTAATTGTTGATTCAGATTCAAGAAATGCAATAGGGGATTATTACTTGAGGCTTCTTCACCATGTTTCCATGTTCATCAACGTAGAAACCAAAGCCTGAAAGAAAAATAAGCAAACAATCAAAAGAACCCAATTCTCAAATCAAAACCTCCTCCAGCCTATGATCTTGGCTAATCTATGTGAGTTTGATTCATACCATCTTGACCTATGCAGACTCCATTGTGGATAACACAAGAATCACCAATACTACAGTTGCTGATTGAAACATTATATCTGGATAGAACAAAAGAAACTCAGCGAATAGAATCTTCGACAGATGCTGAAATACAACAATGGTCTATTCGAAACATGTACAAGAAATGTTACCCGATTCTTGTGGAAGGACCAATGTCAACTGATGGTCCAATCACAGTACCAGATCCTACATGAACCTCTGCACCTAAGACCGCTTTTTCATGAACCACTGCACCAAACTCAACCAAAGCCGAGGAATAAATTTGAGCCGAGCTATGACATGTCCCTCCTCCATTTTCCCATCTAAGAAATCCTTCCTTAACAATAATACCACCACCGGTCTTTAACCCTATGACAACAACCAATCGCAGGACTTACAGTAAGTTTAAACATCTTGATACAAGGATCCTTAACATCATAGCAGTTCAAAGAGTAAGATGCAGACATGCACCAGTCTATACATATTTAGCCTAAGTCAATTGCTACAACTTCAGCAAATAATAGTCTTACTTCAGTGTTTTTATGCTCTTAAGTCTTAGGTAGCTTTGTATCCCCATCAGGCTGTAAAGTCTAAAACTTTAATAGATGAAGCAGAGCTATATCTCATACACCAATTAATCTGAATCTAGTGCAATATACGGCTACTAGGCATTCTCTCAGTGGCATTTCCACAAACACTTGGTGGTCCCAATACATTCTTCGAACTAAATTCCAACAGAACTCGAATTAAGCGGGAAATCCGAAACTAAACTCACCTGTATTTGAACAAACCTCAGCTGTCGCAGAGCCAAACTGAGAATCTGAGGAAAAAGATAAACTTCGAGTTCTCGAAGAAAGAAGAAGCTGTTTCTGGATAAAGGGTTTGTTCAAGATGATTCCTTGAAGAGAATTACATATAGATTTGGAGTATAATCTCCAAAGAGTAGCCGCCATAGTCACAGGAATGGAGAAGACGAATTTAAAAAACAAGTTCGTATTTTAAAGCTCGAAACTTTATTTTTCTCCCAACTAAAAAAGCATTAAACTTTAGCAGAATACATAAACATTCCTATAAAAGTAAATTTAGGGTTTAAAAATTGAATCTTCCTCCATTGTGTGACTGCAAAAACCTAACGTGCAGACAAATCTGTGAGAGAAACATCATTTAAAGAAATCGAAAACGACGCTGATCTTCTGAAGAAACCAGGCTGCGATGGTTTTGGAAGCTGACGAGACTCAGAATCAGAGCTAAGCATTGAAACAACTGAATCCATAGTTGGTCTTTTTGTAGGATTCTCTTGAACACAAGACAGAGCAATTTCTAAGCATTGCATTGATTCTTTCTTGTCGTGAGTTTGCAGAAGAACAGGATCTATTAGTTCCATTGATGTTCCTTCAATCCAATTTTGCCAAGCCTGCAACAAAGATGAGAGATTGAGATTGATTCTTGTGTGTTTGTCTGTGGTTGTGTGTTGTTTCTTGTTGTTTACTTACAAATGTGGGGAGATCTGTTCCTTCACCAAGACCTAATCCACTGTTTCTTTTACCTGTAATGATCTCAAGTACAAGAACTCCAAAGCTATAAACATCTGTTTTCACTGAGAATCTTCCGTGCATTGCATACTCTGGAGCCATATATCCACTACAGAAAACAAAGACAGATGAGACATTGAGATTGATTCTGGTGTTAGTTTTGAATAACTAGACTTACTAAGTTCCAACAACTCTTCTTGTTACTGCTTGAGTATTATCGAAATCGAATTGTCTTGCCATTCCAAAATCTGAGATCTTAGGTAGCATTTGTTCATCTAAAAGCACATTGGAGGATTTGAGATCACGGTGGATTATCGGAAACTCCGAGCCTTCGTGTAGGTAAAGCAATCCCCGGGAAACTCCTACGATGATATTGTACCGTTTTTCCCAGTCTAGTTGCTTCTGCTTGATAGGATCTAGATTCATTAGCAGAGGAAAGAAATGAAACAGAGAAAAGCTAATCATCGGAAGGAGAAAAGATCGAATGAGAGACTATATATACCGAACAAGAACCGATCAAGACTTGTATTTGGGATAAACTCATATACAAGAAGTCTTTCAGATTCTTTGATGGAGAAACCAAAGAGTTTAACAAGATTCTTGTGTTGCAGCTTAGTCATTAAGAGTACTTCTGTCTTAAACTCTGCATTGCCTTGTCCTGAATGTATGGATAACCTTTTCACAGCTATCTCTAGTCCATCTGGGAGATGACCCTGATGGATTTTATGACAGGCTTATTGAATCACAGTGAGTAAAGTTAATCTGTAGATTAAGATTAGGGTAAAAAAGAGTATAGTAGGATGAGTTTACCTTGTAGACAACGCCAAAACCACCTTCACCGATCTTATTCGTTAAGGAAAAATCATCTGTTGCTACTCTTATGGTCTCAAAATCAAAATGCAATGAGTCTGTACTCTCAAATTCATCTGCAGATCAAAATTAGCCAGCGCAAACTTTCATAATAAGGTAGAAGAATAGGGTTTAGCATCATTAGTTATCTCAATCAGCTCCAAAAACTTACTTTCAGCATTTTCCTTCAGGGTCTTCTTTTTCCTCCTCCTCTTTAAGTAGATAAAGAGAAACACAAGACCTAATATGATCGCCACAATGGGAACCACCGCAAAGATGAGAGTTTTAGACCGGTCTTTACTTTTTCCTGCAAATAACAACAGAGAATCAAAAGGTAGATTCTAAATTCCTAATCAATTTGATGATATTAGCTTAACTTGTAATATACCTTGATCACTTCTTCTGGTGTTATTATTATGAGAAGAAAGAGGTTGCTTCTGTTCTGAAGTAACTGAAAGATCGAAAAACGGATACACTTCAAACCTGAAATAGCAACTTGGATTAGTCCACCATCCACCTGTCTTTCCATCACAACAAGTGGGAACTCCAGCAAAGATCTGAGCAAGACAGATTCTACAATCTGATTCAGACAAATCTGGTGTACACTGAGCCAACGCGTAGATCGTTCCTTTCACTCCTGCTGCAAACTTAACCTCTTTGGTCTCATTCGCAGCATCGATTTTTGCTCCTAATGAATCCAATAGGTCACCTAAACCCTTGCTGAAACCTTCCTTGTCTGTCACACTAACATTACTTGATGTATAAGAAAAAGGAACCGGCTCCATTTGACCTAAGATAATTCGACTTGTGTAACGAAACATGCATTTCTCAAGCCAAATATTGGCTTCGATGATGTTTGGACAGCTCTCTACGAGCTGCTTTGCGGCGGTGGTGATGCAACTGATGCAATCTTGATTTGGCTTGACATCTCCTCTGCATAAAGCTATGGCGTTGACTTCTCCATTGATGGAGATATTGTAGAAGCCGTTGATGGTTGGAGTTAGATCAGGTAAAGACGAGATCAGACGGTTGAGATTAAGGGAATATGAAGTGTTGGATGTGAAGTTACCTCCATCGTAGTAGCAAATTGTGTGAACGGTGACGTTTTGCTGAGCATAAGTGACAAAAAAAGTCAAGAAGAAGAAGGAGAAGAAGGAAGAAAGCATTATTGAAGTAGAAGCCATGAAAGAGTGAAAGACAATGAAAAGCAGAGTAAATCAAGAATCTGACAATGACAGTTTTTTTAAAAAAAATTCTCGTTCATTCGCCGATTCTCGAAACCTTTGACCGAATTCGTTATTCAAAGAAAAAAAATCAGTCAGATGTTAAATACTCAAATATATTGGTTACAACTTACAACACATTTGCTGTGTCTGAACAGAGTCTTGCATAGAATGGAACTGAGAAGGCGAGTGGGCATGTTTGTGAGCGCACTTATAAAAATAAAGGGCCAAAATATTCTTAAGGCCCATAATAGGCTTACTTGTACTTTTTCCTTCTATCAGGAGTCTAATTTATTAGAAGCCCATCATCTTAAAACAACCAATTTGTACCACATGATAGAGTAGTCCGCAAGCATTGACTTGGACACTAAAAAGTAGCTTTTAATAAAAAGGAAGACTTGCAAGCAGCATTTGCCATTTTTTACTACTATATCATCGTAAAAATTAGGAATATTGGTAAACGAGAGTGGTTTGCGAGTAAGTCGAATGACGTAATCCCTATATCTTTTTGGAAACTTTCTCTATTGAAGTAACACATTAACGAAGAAGAATAATGTACATCGATTGTTTCTTTTTTTCTTTTTGTTCACGTTACAGCATCGTTTAGGTTCGTATTTTTGCTTACTTGGTATATATGTTAGACATTTTTTATAAAAAGTTAAAAACTAAAGAAAAAGAGTGGGTCGCCGCCGATGGATAGACGAGAAGAAGAAGAAGAAGAAACTGGATATGGTGAGAAGGGAACAAGAAATCAATCTAAAGAAGACGAGAGCCGTCTTGGTAAGATTTTCGAGCTGATACCTCTTGATATGATTCCTGATATACTCTTGAGACTGCCCGCTAAATCTGCTGTGAGGTTCCGTATCGTCTCGAAGCTATGGTTATCCATCACCACTCGTCCATATTTCATCAGGTCGTTCGCGTTTCCTTCTTCAACTCGGCTTTGTCTTATGGCCTGCGTCAAAGCAAGAGACATGCGTTTATTTATCTCACTGCACCAACATGATGACGGATCTTACGCTCATGTGGACCGTTGTGAGATAAAATCCCCTAAACATGATTATTACAATCCGAGTTCCGAATCTGTCAACGGTTTGGTGTGTTTCGGAGACTTTTACAATATCGTAGTTTGGAATCCTTCAATGAGACAACATGTTACATTACCCGAACCTAAACCACACAGTACTGTCAGGTACTTTATACGTAGCTGTTTAGGATACGATCCGGTCGAGGATAAGTATAAAGTATTGTCCATCTCAGGCTACCACAATGGCAACCACGATCCTCTCGTTTTTACATTGGGACCTCAAGAATCATGGAGAGTGATCCAAAATAGCCCTTTAGATATCCCTCTACCAACCGGAGGATCACGAGTAGGTACATGCATCAACGGGCACGTGTACTATGAAGCGCAGATACGTTTTAAAGTAGATGATATTTTTAATTTTGAAAATATCCTTATGAGCTTCGATGTGAGGTACGAAAAGTTCAACACAATAAAAAAACCAGCTGATCCTACACTTCGAAACTTCATGCTCAACTACCAAGGAAAATTAGCATGGTTTTGCTCCGATTATTCTTCTATAAGGTTTTGGGTTTTAGATGATGGAGACAAACAAGAATGGTCGCTCAAAAACTTTATTTTGCCTTTTCCAATCTCTCCTGAAATTGACCCCATCTTTGAATGTAGAGTGATGCTGACTGGTGTTACTCATGATACTGGTGAGTTCATTTTTATTAATGCGACAATGTGTGATGCATTTTGTGTTTTATATTATGATCCAAAGAGTGGGAGTGAAAGGAGGATCGAGTATGAAGGGATTGGAGACAGAGAATTCTGTATTAATACTGGAATTTTGGAGTGCAAACGTTTCACTATTGATTGGTTTCCCAATCATAATGAGAGTCTCATGTCTTTGGTTAATGTCCTTAAAAAGGCCGATTAGTAAGAAATAGGAATTGTGTGGTATTATACTTTTGTTGTACTATGACTATTGGTTTTATTAAGTATTAATAAAAAAATCTGGTTGGTAGTAAAAACTAGAAGAATCGTGATTGTTATTTTAAATACTGTAGACATCCTTTTTTGTTTTTTTTTCAAGAATATGAATTATGCCCATTATAGCATATATAGTTATGTAAATAACGGGATAATATAGAATCTTGTTACGTACACTGCCTCTTTTAGCGACATTCTTGTCCTCGCCACAGATTCTTTACTCACAAGCTCACTATGGTTCCTTCAGAGATATTGTTTTCAAACTTCTGTTTATGCTATCTGGCGTGAAAGGAATAGAAGAAGGCATGGGGAGTTCAGAATTGGGGACAGTCCTCTCTCGCTAGATCATCCTATTGCCACTATAGATATATCCCTGAAAAGAGTAATGATGTGTGACTTACATATTTTTTGATCGATTTTGATCAAAAATTGTAACTTATTAATGTCGAAATCTTTTTTTATTATTGAGTAATTGTTTTTAAAATTGTAACTTATTAATGTCGAATTTTTATTTTTTTTTATTTTGAACAAGATATTAATATTTGGTTTCTAATTTTTAGGTTTTGGAAAAAGAAAGAAGAGAAAATTAAATATTTTGGTAAACGCTAAAAAAAACTTATAAATCTATTTGCAAAAATTTTCAAAGTGCATGACAAAACTTTTATGAATGGCAAAAATCGGGGAAAAACCGAAAAACAATAGTTATTGACAATATGTCACATCAAAACCATTTTCTTAATTAACATTTGACAAATGAACTCTAAAATAATCAATTTTTAATGTAAAAAAGAATAAATTAATATTTGACCAACCTGGATCTTTCATGAATTCCTGTTCTATGAAGTTCAGAGGAGACGCTCCTCCGTACTTGTCCCCTTCTTAAAATCAAATTGAAAGCTGTTTTTCTTTAATAAATAAATAAATGCAAAGAGACTTGTCTTAAGTATCAAACACATTACACGAAACATTCACCATGTCAAATCTAGAACCATTTAAATAACATTTTCTTCTCATCTTAAAGGACACATTCCACAGTTTCAGACAATAACTATTTCTTCACCTTCTTCTTAGAACTGTTCTTCATCTGAATTTTGCCACAGATCTTAGGTAAATCAATGAATCTATTTATCTATATCTTAAAATATCATTGTTTAGTACGTAAGTCAATGAGATTACTTGCAGACTACTCATCCGAAAGCAACTTGCAAATGTAATGTGCTTACCACTCTTTGAAACCTTCAATATAAAGAACAACAATGGTTAATTAGATCATAAGCAAACAAGAAACATTTCAAGCTTTGAGGCAAAGAAAATGAAGACCCTATTTGTCCTTTTTCTTCTCCTTCTCTGTGTTTTCGCGATCAACGCAAATCAAGAAGAAGAGAACCTACCACAATCTCATCATAATCTGCTTCACAAAGTCCAACAATGGAGAACATCTCTGAAAGAATCAAGTGCTGCAGAACTCAAGCTATCTTCAGCAATCATTATGGCCGGAGTGTTATGTTTCCTAGCTGCCTTAATCTCGAGCGCAGGTGGAATCGGCGGTGGAGGTTTATTCATTCCTATCATGACTATAGTTGCAGGGGTTGACTTGAAAACCGCGTCAAGCTTCTCTGCTTTTATGGTAACCGGGGGATCAATTGCTAATGTAATCAGCAATCTCTTTGGTGGTAAAGCATTGCTTGATTACGACTTAGCCTTGCTTCTTGAGCCTTGTATGCTTTTAGGAGTAAGTATTGGTGTTATCTGCAACAGAGTTTTGCCTGAATGGCTCATCACTGTTCTTTTCGCTGTGTTCCTCGCTTGGTCTAGCTTGAAGACTTGTAGAAGTGGAGTCAAGTTTTGGAAACTTGAGTCTGAGATTGCGAGAGAATCAGGACATGGGAGGCCCGAGAGAGGACAAGGCCAAATAGAGGAGGAGACTAAGAACCTTAAAGCACCTTTACTTGAAGCTCAAGCGACCAAAAACAAATCAAAGATTCCATGGACGAAACTTGGTGTCTTGGTTATTGTTTGGGCGTCTTTCTTTGTTATTTATCTTCTCCGTGGAAACAAAGATGGCAAGGTATGTTAAATAACTTCATCGATCGATAGGCTATATCGAATTTGCTACAGCGAAAATCGACTGATTCTCCTTATGTTTGTGTGCAGGGAATTATAACTATAAAGCCTTGTGGTGTGGAGTATTGGATTCTGCTTTCACTTCAGATACCTCTTGCTTTGATTTTCACAAAGTTGGCTCTTTCAAGAACCGAAAGTCGCCAAGAACAATCCCCTAACGATCAGGTAAAATGCAAAAGCTAAGTATAAAACTGATTGAAGTCAGGAAAAAGAAATCAGATGCTAAACATTTACATCTTACATGAGCAGAAAAATCAAGAAGGTACAAGACTGGACAAGTCCACGCGGTTAAAGTTCCCGGCGATGTCCTTTTTAGCCGGTTTATTAGGAGGTATATTTGGTATTGGAGGTGGAATGCTTATAAGCCCTCTTCTTCTTCAATCTGGGATACCACCACAGGTATTTATAAAAGAAACAAACAAAGCTTCTCTCACATTTTTCATCTGATTTTTCGCAAGTCTTTAATTTGAGCATGAGATTGATGCAGATAACAGCAGCGACAACTTCTTTCATGGTGTTCTTCTCAGCAACAATGTCTGCAGTCCAGTACCTGCTACTAGGAATGCAAAACACAGACACAGCTTATGTATTTTCCTTTATTTGCTTCCTTGCTTCACTTCTTGGACTGGTTTTGGTTCAGAAAGCTGTAGCTCAGTTTGGAAGAGCTTCCATTATAGTTTTCTCGGTTGGAACCGTGATGTCTCTGAGCACAGTCCTTATGACAAGTTTTGGAGCTCTTGATGTCTGGACTGATTACGTGGCAGGCAAGGACATGGGTTTCAAGCTGCCATGTTAAGACATCATGCCTTTGGATCATCGACAATAGAGATCTAAAGAAAATCATCTGTTTCTTTTTATCATCTTCTTTTTCTTGTTTGGCAACAGAGGCTCTGAATTGACTTCTATGTAAGAGGGAGATTTAGAGCAATATGGCATTGTAATGTTTATATGTTTTGTAAAATTAATACTTTGGGAGTGTAACTATAGTTCAGACCTTCACTGGAAACAACAGTTTATGTGTCGCAGTTAAGTAGCTGCTAATATAGTTGTAATGTTGTGTTGATTCTAAGATTTTGTAAGCAAGGAAACAGGTTGCAAATGAACAAAATGATAAAAGACAGTGGCTGTCTGAAATTTTCTATCATACAACATGAGAATGTCACATTTCTAAAATAGTTAAGCTGCTACATAATAACACTGGGAGTATAAAGATCCAGAATAAACGCTGTATTTTCGTAGCACTCCAATTATTTGACACTCCTTGAACATCCATGTTCCATGAAGTGCAGCGGAGGAACTTTTCTTTCTTCTCAGCTTTTTAAAACAATAACTGATTCTCGAAATATGCAAAGAGACTCTGTCAGAAAGATCAAACACAATACACAACCCATCACCATGTCAAATCCTAAACCATTCAACAAAAAATTTCCTCGTTATCTGAAACGACACATTCCACAGTTTCAGATATTAATAACTAATTCTCCTTCTTGGTCTGAATGTTTCCACATATCACAGATAAACCAATGAATCTATCTTCAATATCATTGTTTAGTAGTTAATTTAATGTGATTACTTGCAGCCTACTCATCCTAAAGCATTTTGCAATGAAATGTTCTTACCCCTCTTTGAAACCTTCCATATAAAGAACAACAACGGTTAATTAGAACACAAGCAAAAGTTTCAAGCTTTCAGGCAAAGAAAATGAAGACACTTTTTGTCCTTTTTATTCTCATTCTCTGTGTTTTCGCGATCAACGCTAATCAACAAGAAGAGATCAATCAAGAGAGCACACAACAGACTCATCAAAATCTGCTCTACAAAGTCCAAAAATGGAGAACATCTTTGAAAGATTCAAGTGATGCAGAACTCAAGTTATCTCCAGCACTCGTTGTGGCTGGAGTCTTATGCTTCACGGCTGCTTTGATTTCGAGCGCAAGTGGTATTGGCGATGGATTTTTCTTCATTCCAATTATGAATTTAGTCGCAGGGATAGACTTGAAAGCAGCTTCAAGCTTCTCTGCTTTTATGGTAACCGGTGGATCTATAGCGAATCTAATCAACAATCACTTTGGCTGTAAAAAATTGATTGATTACGACTTAGCCTTGCTTCTTGAGCCTTGTATGCTTCTAGGAGTAAGTGTTGGTGTTATCTGCAACAAAGTTTTTCCTGAGTGGCTCATCACTGGTCTTTTCGTGGTGTTCCTCATGTGGTCTTCCATGGAGACTTGTGAAAATGGACATACTTCTTGGAAATTGAGTCTGATATTGCGCGAGAAAGAGGACATGAGAGACTCGAGACTGGCCGAGGTGAAACGGAGGAGGACAATAATATTCTTCAAGCACCTTTACTTGAAGATCAAGAAAACAGAAACAAAGCAAAGCTTCCTTGGAAGAAACTTGGTGTCTTAGCTATTTTTTGGGCGTCTTTCTTTGTCATTTATCTTCTCCGTGGGAATAAAGATGGCAAGGTATAATGATATATAACTCCAAAGTTCGATAGATTTTATACAAAGTCGACTGATTCTGTTTATGTTATGTGCAGGGAATCATATCGATAAAGCCTTGCAGTGTGGAGTATTGGATTCTACTGTCACTTCAGATACCTCTTGCCTTAGTTTTCACAATTTTGGCTCTCTCTAGAACCGAAAGTCTCCAAGAACAATCCATAAGCAATCAAGAAGGTACAAGACTGGACCACCAGTTCAAGCGGTTAATGTTCCCAGTGATGTCATTTTTAGCCGGCTTATTAGGCGGTATATTCGGTATTGGAGGTGGAATGATTATAAGCCCTCTTCTTCTTCGAGCTGGGATACCACCACAGGTATTTAACAAAAGAAGAACAGTTTTAGTTACTGTTCTTTCTGATATTTCACAAGTGTTTCAAAGTTGAATATATGATTGATGCAGGTAACAGCAGCAACTACTTCATTCATGGTGTTCTTCTCTGCAACAATGTCTGGCGTTCAGTATTTACTACTAGGAATGCAGAACACAGAAGCAGCTTATGTGTTTTCTGTGATTTGCTTCTTTGCTTCAACTCTCGGACTTGTTTTTGCTCAGAAAGTTGTACCTCACTTTAGAAGAGCTTCCATTATAGTGTTCTTGGTCGGGACAATGATGTATCTGACGACAATCGTTATGGCTTCCTTTGGAATTCTTGTGTTCTATATAGATAATGATGCAGGAAAAGACATTGGTTTCCAACTGCCATGTTAAGACATCAAATCTTTGGATCTTAAACACCAAACAAGGTCATCGGTTTCTTCTTTTTCTTGTTTTTGCTTCACTATGATGCTCTGAATTGGCTTCTATGTAAGAGGCAGATTTGGAGCAAGATGGCATTGTGATGTTTATATGTTTTGTAAATGTAAGTAATTTGGGGAAGTAACTATATTTAAGACCTTGACTGGAAACTGTGTTGCAGTTGAGAAACTGCTAGTGTTTTATAAAGTTCTGTAAGGAAATGAACCAACTCTGATTTCTTTTAGAAGAACAATTGGATAATAAGACACTTCCTGTCTGAAAAAATACATTTAAACATTGAATAGCAGAGGATTATGTTTCTCATACAACATAGAGAAAGCCACATTGCTAAGACAGCAAGCTGCTCTACTATCATAAAGATCCGGAAAAAATGTTAGTAATGAGTTTAAGAGGTTACAAGATAAGAGATTGATGTGTCAAAACCCACAAGAGAAGAGTTGTGAATCAATAATTGGCAGATCTTCTGAACATTTTTAGCCATAGCTTAAGCGAGAGTCAAGGAGCTTCGTTGAAGTTTGTCGCCTAGGTATACCAATTTCACACGCATTTACTCTAGCAGCAAACCGGAGTGAGCAAAGAGACTCTCCAGCAGAAGTTGGGTCAGGCGAAATGTTTACGAACATCAAGGTCTTTGAATCTCCTCCTAGGCAAGGCTGCACAAGCATATGCCATTGTTACTAAATTTTGAAATGACATTATGAAAAATGATTTATGTAGCCACAATTTAAACAACGAAAACAAACCTGGAGCAGATATGTTAGCTTTGAGTTTCTGAAAGGAACATGATCTTCTTTCTTAGCCAATGCAAATATTACATCACTCAAAGCTGATAAACTTTTGTTTATAGCCTGTTGTTGTGTAGAACAAAGATAAGTAAGGATATGCTGAAAGCAAAAGCTTGGAAAGATTATGTTTGAAACAACAAAAAACCTGTGTCTCTTTTAATCGATCTCCAGTTGCCCCACTCTTCGATAGCCTCTCGCTTCCAGCAAGATCTATTAGGTTGAGAACACCTTGTACCTGCTGTTCGGTGCTCTGAAAGAGGAGGAATGTGTTGATAAAAAGTGTTGATAAAAAAGGATTTCAAAAATAAGAACGAAAAGTCTACAAGGCAAGAAAAAACATTATTACCTCATTAACACCTGAAATCCTCATAGTAAACACGAAATGACTTCTAGATGATTGCTCATTCATTTGAGTCTTCCCTACTGACCTGCAAAAAGAGAATTCACTCTATGATTGGTCAATTGACAGAGAGTTATTTATTTGTTACGTTATGCATTCAAGAAAATCCAATTTCAAATACCATGTATTCGTACAAGAACAAGAATGTTACTATATTCTCATAATCCACGGCTCTCAAAAGAGGCCAGAAATCATCATAAAAGTTCCAAGACAATACCTGCTCTGAGCAGCCTGCTGCAAGAGTGAGGATATCTTTCCAACGCTGCACACATCAAATATGGTCAAGTCGCTGACATGGGTGTGTCCATTTACGTCATGAGTGATTGTATATTGCTTTCCTGAGGTGCCACTGTCTGCTCGCACCAAGTCCATAGAAGTTGTTCGATTTGTAGAGAGCAAATCTCTGATGGTCTCATTATATATCTCCAACATCGATACCTACATTTTAAAGATAAATTTGAAAATCCAACAAATAAAGTTAGAAAAAAGGTGATGCCAATGAAATCAATCAGCAATATTGGATGAAATGTACACCTGCATCTTGTACTTCCAGCCTTGTGCACCGAGTGATTGACTGGCTTGGAATATCTGTTCAAGTGATCGAGGGATCAGTCCTTTCTGATCTGGCGCCTCAGGCCGGCCCATCATGGTGTAGGTCTTTCCAGAACCGGTCTGACCGTAGGCAAAGATACAAACCTGTATCCAAAAAATATTTAAGATAGAGGCATCAACAATAGAACCTGGCTTCAAATTTGACACTTAAAAAAGGAGCCATATCTACACAAGCACTCTGTGCAACAAACACGAAATACTCCAACACTACTTCAAGCGAGTTACTCTAACTAGAAATATTTAACATAGCAGGTATATCCAGAGTACGTAAGTTAATGAAGAGAATAGACCTTATAGCCATCCAATGCACTCTGTACAAGTTGAGATATTTCAAAGAATACTTCCTCCTGGGAAGCTTCGTGGTTGAAAACTTTGTCAAAGGTGAAAGGATGTTTGTTCCCTGTTGACATATAGAACAGCACGAGGCAGGAAAAATGATTTAATGTCTTTGAGAATAGTCATTCATAGCAAAAAGTAATTCAAGTCAGGAAATAGTCATACCACTCTGAACCAAATCAACACCTCTTCCTTGGGCTTCTGTTGAAGTAGGATAGGCTATTACAGTTGCTTCATGTCGTCCTCCATCGTCTGGTAACAAGGGACGCACTCGGCAGAAGACACGTATATTTCCTTTTAATTCCTGAATTTACAGCTTCTCTTAGCTCAGATCAAGACAGCCACATATATAAGGGAAAAAAAAATAGTTTCTTACAAGAATAGTGTTATGAAGCTTCTTCCGCAATAACTCTCCCTCACACAGTTGATGCTCCATGTCTGCAAGCCGGTCTTGTAGTTCGCACAGTAGATGCTTCTGCTCCTCAAACTCTGTCCTAGTAAGAGATACTGATGCATCTGCCATCTGTATTCACAGTTATAAATATCTATCAAATTAGCTATTTGAAATCAAGAGCATCTGAAGGTCATGTACATCATTAACTTCCGAGATAAAATTGATCCTCCTGGTACCTTTTGCCTTTCATTGGCGATTGCTAATTGCTGCTCTAACATATTTAAACGCTCCTTCTGCAACGAACATGTCTCCTGCAGGGTAAAACTAAATATGAGACAGGAATGCGAAAAATGCACAACTTTGAACTGACATCCAATACTAAAACAAAAAAAGTACTAACCTCCAACGATCCTGATTTTGCTGTCAAGATGTCTAGCTCTTGCGATGACTTTCCGACATTCTCCTGGTACTTCCTGATCTCCTCAGACAGCTTCTGTGACTGTACAACTTGGCGATCACGGTCATCCCGGACTTGTTGGAGCTCATTCCGAAGATTAGTAACTTCCGAAAGCAATGAATCCTTCTGTTTTATAGCGTCATCTTGCAACACCTTGATCACAAAAAAAGGAAGAGGAACAAGTTAAGAAGAAATGAGACCAATTAAAGTTAGCACGCGACAGTAAGGCCAGTGGTAGAGAAGAAAAACTTACTCTGCTTGAAGATAGTTGATCCTGCAGCGACTTGCTGTGTCCCCTAAGTGTACTAAGATTCTCCAGGATGCTTGACTTCTCTTTTTCAGCACGTGTGAGTGCAGCTCGAACTGTTTCAAGATCAGTCTGAAGTTTGCTGTTATATTGTTGCAAACTTGTGTTGTACTCTTGCAGCCTTTTGTACATATCCTCAAGTGACGTCACCTATAAACACAAAACAATTTCCATATTAACTAACAGATCATGTGGAACTAACACGAGAAACAGAAATGAAACACCTAAGAAAACACCAGAAGACATATGTTATATACCTTCTGCTTGGCAGCCATTTTCTCTTCCTTAACTTTATCAAGTTCTTCTCCGAGAGAAGCCTGCACTTTTTCAGCTGCAACTCTAGCTTCTTTTTCTCTTCTATGACATTCAATGGCGTCCTAGTGTTCAATAAGTAAGAGGAAAGCAAAGTCAAGTAATGAATTTCATTAAAAGAAAACATTCACAATTAGAAAAACCAGGCACCAAAACCCTTGCCTGTGTACTAGACTCCTCCTTTGCAAGCTTTTCATGTAGTGACACTACATTCTCTTCCAACTTTGAGATAGTGGCCTGTAGCTCTTCCTCTTTTGTCCTAGCCTCCAACTCTATAAGAGTCAAAAAGTTAGGGACTACCACCAAATGAGTGAATAACTTGTTTCATGTAAAAAAATCGCAAGAAGAAAATAACCTTTGTGGTTGTATTTTTGTTCTGAAGATTCCAAAGAAACCTTCAAATTTTCCTTCTCTTGGACATGGGTTTCATCAGCTTGTTGGAACCATTTTACACAAACCTTCAGCCTCTTGATAATATCCGTCATTTGCTCAATCTTAGCCTGCAGGGACAGAGACAAAAAAAAACTCCTTCTGAGTGAAACCATAAATGAAAACATCTACAATGCTTAGAGCACAGAGCAAGTGTAACTCAATCAATATACCTTAGTATCAAACTTTCCAGCTTTTGCTCTCTCACTGAGCAACGCCAATATTTCATCTTTTGTAAAGTCAACTTTACCACATTCTTCAATGCTCCCTACATCGCTGTTCATCGTGACATCTTGTTTATTCACAGCCGAAAAAGCTTGTCTTCTCCCAGTACCTCCTTGCGTTTCCACTTTCCTTCGCTTGTCAAATGAAATGCCACCGAGACCCTCCTTTTTCTGAAATTGAATCAAAAGCCACAGATTTTTCATCAGTTTCATAACAAAACCAATATCCAGCTACAAGAAATGTAGAATCCCAGAACCCACGACCACTCTAAATTCTATTGATAACACCCATCAGAGTAAGAAATGCAAAGCCGATGAAGATAACACCTTAATAAATTCATCTGGTAAGCTCACAAACAAAACCCAAAATGCGAAATTAATAATTCGACCAGTCCTAGGGTTTTTCTCAAACCCATCCTCCAGAACACTCAAAAGTGACGACGAAATGTAGTGGAAAAGCATGAAAAAGGGAGCTTACGGCGTTTGGACTGCGAGGAGGACGATTCTGGTTGCGAGAAGCCATCTCCGAGACTCAAAATTGCTACAAATTTCTTCTCCTTTCGCTCGTCAAGTGCATAAAAATCCCAAAATGGTAGTCTTCTCCCTAAATTCGGGTTACCGACAATAAAATCTCCGATTGATTCTCAAGATCTTAGAGAATCAAATCGAAAACCTTCTCAATCGAAGTCGAGAAACTAGGATTCTTACTTTTTCCTAATTTGGGGATTTTTGTGTGTGTGTAAGTGTGTGACTGAAGCAGGAGCCTGTAGTTTCGAAATTCGAACGATTTTGAAATTAGATGTGGCGGACTTCTGGAATTATCATAACGTTATCAATCAATAAAGTATTTAAACATATGGGCTAACTTTGGGCCTACAATTCGGCCCAAATGTTTAAATAATCTTGCCACGTGGCTTTAAGGCGGACAAAAATGACACGTGGTTTTATATGAGTGGCTACAACCATATCCAAGTTATCTAAAGTACAGATAAGGCGCTCTGTGTCGGAGAATGAAACCAACCAATCATATAAGCATAACCAATAATCATCGGCTTCAATTTTCGTCTTGAGAAAGAAAAACAAAATGGCTTCGATGGGTGGATTACACGGTGCATCTCCGGCGGTTCTTGAAGGAAGCTTAAAGATCAATGGCTCCAGCCGTCTGAATGGCTCTGGAAGAGTGGCGGTGGCTCAAAGGTCTAGACTTGTCGTCAGAGCTCAGCAGAGTGAGGAGACTTCTCGCCGGTCCGTGATTGGGCTTGTTGCTGCTGGTTTAGCTGGTGGCTCGTTTGTTCAGGCTGTCCTCGCCGATGCTATTTCGATCAAAGTTGGCCCTCCTCCAGCTCCTTCCGGTGGCCTTCGTAAGTTAACTAACAAACTAATCTTCCAATATGATATTCATTCTCATTGTTAATGAGATTAGGAATTTAAACGTGATTTAAGTTATGTAGATGAAAAAACCATAAAATGTAGTCTTTAAATGTGGATGTTTTTGTATAAGAATATAAGAGACTCCATAATAATCAAGCATGTGTATGAATGTTTCATTCGGATTTGGGTTAGAGTTCATAATAAGCAAGCAAACATGTGTTCGAGTTAGTTCTTATATCGATTTTTCTGGTATAAACACACTTAACTCGATCTCTATATGACATACGACGGTAGATATATAACACTTACACATTGTTTTATGTTTTATGAGGTGACAACAATTTGTTTTGTTTGGTGAGCAGCTGGGACAGATAACTCAGACCAAGCAAGAGACTTTGCATTGGCATTGAAAGACAGGTTTTACTTACAGCCATTGCCACCAACAGAAGCTGCAGCTAGAGCCAAAGAATCTGCAAAGGATATCATAAATGTGAAGCCATTGATCGACAGGAAAGCTTGGCCATATGTTCAAAACGATCTTCGTTCCAAGGCTTCTTATCTTCGTTATGATCTTAACACAATCATTTCCTCCAAACCCAAGGATGAGAAGAAGTCACTCAAGGATCTCACCACCAAGCTCTTCGATACCATCGACAATGTAAGTTTCTCATCTAACTTCGATCACCATCTATCAAGATTTTGTAATGTTTCTTGTTTGTCTGATCGAAAGTTTGTTTATGATTGATTCTCCGGCAGCTGGATTATGCGGCGAAGAAGAAGAGTCCTTCGCAGGCTGAGAAGTACTATGCTGAGACAGTCTCTGCTTTGAACGAAGTTCTTGCCAAGCTTGGTTAAGCATTTTAATTTCTGCATTTTTCTTGTAAATTATTATTCTTGGTTTTTGTTCTTGAGTACTTTAGACTCAAATTCGTGAATCTGAATTTATGTTTCACGTTTTCACCAAGTAATGGCAATTTCTTGAGTATGCGTTAGCTTTGTTTGCATGGTGATTTAGCAAACAACAACATAAAGTCTATTCGTACAGTTCTTAATTCAGTTTCATTTATAAATGACAACACCAAAGTATTAGGGTGAATTATAAAATGGATCAACTCTTTCATTGAAACTACAAAATAACGAATTGAATTTGAATAAAACATTTCTAGCTTTAATTTCACTATAGATTGTCCAATAGTATTAAATAACTCTGTTGAAAATCAAAATTGTACATTTTTAATCTAGTGTCTTACAAGTTACAACAAAACTTTCCATCTATTTCAGGGTTTAAGCTAACATTGTTTACTTTAGACAAACTAAATGGATCTATTCGTGGAAGCTCATTGGTTTATTTTAATACTTCTACACTATATTGAATTCCATTCTCATAAAATACGAATTATGAAAATTAAGTAAAAAATTATATTGGAGATCTCCACCATGGTGAAACAAGGTTCAAAACCGAATCAAAAAGAAAATAGACTAACCGAAAACAACCAATACTTAAACCAAGCTTGGTTTGATGTGGCAGCGATTTTACTTAAATTGGGCCTAAATACTCAAAGAGGCCCATGTTTATGTTTTGCACGTGTGTTTGTAGTCTTCGTCTGCCCTAATTCCCCGCGCCATTTTCCCGGTTACTTCTCCGTCGCCGTCGTCGGCAACTCGCTGACTTAGTGAGTCCCCGGTGAAGAGATCAACTAATCTTTGAATGTTTGCTTCTCATTTCTCTATTTCACCAAAAAGACTATGAGTATCTCCTCAGTCGCTAAGCGCTTCGCGCCAGCAATCGCTCCGTACAAAAAATCCCTTCCATTGAGAAATTCGTCTCGATTTCTCGAAGAAACTATCCCTCGTCGACTTAGTTTACTTCTACAAGCTTGCTCTAACCCAAATCTTCTTCGACAAGGTAAGCAAGTTCACGCCTTTCTAATCGTAAACAGCATTTCCGGTGATAGCTATACCGATGAGAGGATCTTGGGGATGTATGCAATGTGTGGTAGCTTTTCAGATTGTGGTAAAATGTTTTACAGACTAGATTTAAGGCGTAGTAGCATCAGGCCATGGAATTCGATTATCAGCAGTTTTGTTCGAAATGGTTTGTTGAATCAAGCTTTGGCATTTTACTTCAAGATGCTCTGTTTTGGAGTTAGTCCTGATGTATCTACGTTTCCTTGTCTCGTTAAAGCTTGTGTTGCTTTGAAGAATTTTAAAGGGATTGACTTTCTTTCTGATACGGTTTCTTCTCTTGGGATGGATTGTAATGAGTTTGTGGCGAGTTCTTTGATCAAAGCTTATCTTGAGTATGGAAAGATCGATGTGCCGAGTAAATTGTTTGATAGAGTTCTTCAGAAAGATTGTGTTATATGGAATGTAATGCTTAATGGGTATGCAAAGTGTGGAGCTTTGGATAGTGTTATAAAAGGGTTTAGTGTAATGAGGATGGATCAGATTAGTCCTAATGCTGTCACCTTTGATTGCGTTTTATCGGTGTGTGCATCTAAGTTGTTGATTGATCTCGGAGTTCAGCTTCATGGTCTAGTGGTTGTTTCTGGGGTTGATTTTGAAGGCTCTATCAAAAACTCACTTTTATCTATGTATTCAAAATGTGGTCGTTTTGATGATGCGTCTAAGTTGTTTCGGATGATGTCTCGTGCTGATACTGTGACGTGGAATTGCATGATATCTGGATATGTTCAGAGTGGATTAATGGAAGAAAGCTTAACCTTTTTCTATGAGATGATTTCTTCAGGTGTCTTGCCTGATGCTATCACATTTTCTAGTTTGCTTCCATCAGTTTCTAAGTTTGAAAACCTTGAGTATTGTAAGCAAATTCATTGCTATATTATGAGACATAGCATATCGTTGGATATCTTCTTAACTAGTGCTCTTATTGATGCCTATTTTAAGTGTAGGGGTGTTTCTATGGCACAAAATATTTTCAGTCAGTGTAACTCAGTTGATGTTGTAGTGTTCACGGCGATGATCTCTGGTTATTTGCATAATGGCTTATACATTGATTCTCTGGAGATGTTTAGGTGGCTTGTTAAGGTAAAAATCAGTCCAAATGAGATAACTCTGGTGTCTATTTTACCTGTAATTGGTATTTTGTTGGCATTGAAACTCGGGAGGGAACTTCATGGTTTCATCATCAAGAAAGGTTTCGATAATAGGTGCAATATTGGATGTGCTGTTATCGACATGTATGCTAAGTGTGGGAGAATGAATCTTGCTTATGAGATTTTTGAGAGACTCTCCAAGAGGGATATTGTTTCGTGGAATTCAATGATCACACGTTGTGCCCAGAGCGATAATCCTAGTGCGGCTATTGATATTTTCCGTCAAATGGGAGTTTCAGGAATCTGTTATGATTGTGTTAGTATTTCAGCTGCTCTCTCTGCTTGTGCAAACTTACCTTCAGAAAGTTTTGGCAAAGCTATTCACGGTTTCATGATAAAGCATTCACTTGCTTCGGATGTATATAGTGAAAGCACATTGATAGACATGTATGCTAAGTGTGGAAACCTGAAAGCTGCCATGAATGTGTTTAAGACGATGAAAGAAAAGAACATTGTTTCATGGAATAGCATCATTGCTGCATGTGGAAACCACGGGAAGCTAAAAGATTCCCTCTGTTTATTTCATGAAATGGTTGAAAAAAGCGGAATCCGGCCTGATCAAATCACATTTCTTGAGATAATATCTTCTTGTTGTCATGTTGGAGATGTTGATGAAGGAGTCCGCTTCTTCAGATCCATGACTGAGGATTATGGAATCCAACCGCAGCAGGAGCATTACGCTTGCGTTGTGGATCTGTTTGGACGAGCTGGTCGGTTAACGGAAGCTTATGAAACTGTTAAGAGCATGCCGTTTCCTCCAGATGCAGGAGTTTGGGGAACATTACTTGGAGCCTGTCGGCTTCACAAGAATGTCGAACTTGCTGAAGTTGCTTCAAGCAAGTTAATGGATTTGGATCCCTCGAATTCTGGTTACTATGTGTTGATTTCGAATGCGCATGCTAATGCCAGGGAATGGGAAAGTGTGACGAAAGTACGGAGTTTAATGAAAGAGAGAGAAGTTCAGAAAATTCCTGGTTATAGTTGGATAGAAATCAACAAAAGAACTCATTTGTTTGTTTCTGGCGATGTAAATCATCCCGAGTCTTCACATATCTATTCTTTGCTAAATTCGCTTCTCGGAGAGCTGAGGCTAGAAGGATATATTCCACAGCCTTACCTTCCATTGCACCCAGAGTCATCGAGAAAAGTATATCCGGTTTCAAGATTCATTGAGAAAGAAATGAGAGATCCAGACAAAGTATAGAAAACCAAGTATATATCTCTTTTAGACAAGTTTAAACATTGGGTTAAATTTATAGAAAGGAAAAAACGGGTAGAAAATTTTTCAAGCGTGGCCTGCGCTTGTCTGTTCTCGTGTTGAAGCAGTTGCAGAGATGTAATAAGCAACAGCAAAGAGGCCGTGAACGAAACAGAGGATCCCTCCTATGGACAGAACCCGATGGTGTGATATCCCACAGTTTTTTCTCGATCTTGAGTTTGCCATCGTCCCTACTATCAACATCGAAAATGCAATCGCCAATATGATCCTGAGACAAACAAAAAGGGATCTTAATCAAATCTCTCGGTAGATTTACAGTTGTTCTGTTTATGTCGTGTTTTGACTTACCACGTGAATATCAGAGAAGCCACAGCGAGCTGTTTATTGGCAGAGGATTTTTCAAGGTCTTGTCTTGAGGCAACACAGAGACACCCACCAAGAAAATTAGCCGTTACATGGGCTAACACCAAAAGGATGCACGCAGCTAAACCGTACTTGAAGGCTGTGTAACTCGGGTCTCTACACTCGAATATCCACATCTTCAAATGCTTCACCTGCACCCGAAAATAAACAAATTAGTGAAATCTGCATCTCCTATCGACTTGTGGCTGTGTAATGTACCTTGTTCTGAGCTATTTCGGCTTCAATGCCGAGAATTCCAGCCGAAACATCCATGGCTAGGATCAAGATGCAGATGAAGAACCCTACATTCCTCGCCATTGTCGATGAAACAAGTTCTTACTAGCAAACAAAGAAGCAGAAAGTATTGTTGTTGAAGTAATAACTTGTTCTTGTAATTTATAGGCAATTAGAGTTTTAAGCTTTGAGAGACTCTCTTCGTTGGATGGAATAAGAATAAAGTTCAACATAAGTTTCCTTTTCTTGCATTTGTACTAAAGATCATGTTAAGAGAATAAAATTTAGCTGTGATCCTCTCTTTTTCATGAGAAAATTTTAACTTTTATAAAATCATATTTGATGTTTCTGAGGAATTGAAGAAGTTTATTAGTAATGTGCAATGTCCTCGAAAAGATTTGTTTTCTTTATTCCTCTCTTCCATTCCATGTTTAATAATAAAACCTTTTCAATATTCGATTCTTGACAGAGCAGCCAAGCAAAGAAGAGGACGTTTGCGTTTTGAATCGCTGTTGAAGACAAAAATTTCGTTTTCCAGTCGCTCTGGCCCAATAAATTTAAGTGGGCCTTTACAGAGACTTATCCTAAATCCCGTCTCGTTGATGATAATGACGTGGCTACGTACAAAAGAGTAACAAATTCGAGAACATGACGTGGCATATTTCTCTAGAAGCAGCTCCATTCTTCGACTTGGACATTTGTCTTCTTAAAAGTTTTCGAGAAATGTTCGATTCTTCGAGAGTTCGAATTCTCAGGAGAAGAAGAAGAAGAAGAAGTGAACAGAGAAAATGGCGGCTTACTACAGATGGAAGAGTTTCGAGGAGAACGAAGATCGTCCAGAGAAGCCTCGCCGTTACGGTGTTACGGAGATGCGAGGTCCTCATTACTCCGTTCTCAGCCAGAACCTTCTTCAGGTCCCTACACGTTAATTATTCCGGTTATGATTCACAATTTTGCTTGAGATTAAACCGAACATTTAGCGGATTTAGGCTCTTACAAATTTGGTTAATCGTTTTGTTAGGAAATTTTTGAATCGATGGGACAGTTTGTTGATGGGTTAAAGTTCTCTGGAGGATCCAACAGTTTGATTCCAAAATCATTCATCAAACAAGCTATTGAAATGGCTCATGAACATGGTGTTTATGTTAGCACTGGTGATTGGGCTGAACATATGCTTCGTAGTGGTCCTTCAGCTTTCAAAGACTATGTGGAGGTAAAAATCTTTGACATTCCATAGGAAATGGTTGGTATTGGAGAAGAATTAGGTTTTTGTGAGGTTAAATTGTGTTTTATGGCGCAGGAGTGTAAGCAGTTGGGGTTTGACACTATTGAGCTGAATGCAAATTTGCTTGAAGTTCCTGAGGAAACTCTTCTACGATATGTACGTTTGATTAAGAACGGTGGTCTCAGAGCCAAACCAATGTTTGCTGTGAAATTCAACAAGTCTGATATTCCTGGTAGGAATAGAGCATTTGGTTCCTATGTTGTTCCAGAACCTCGGTCAAGCGGTAAGAAGAAACAACTAGGAGTTATTTGTTGGATTTGCAGTGAGAGTTTCAGATTTATATGCTTACTGTGAGAATGCCTTTGTTTCACAGAGTTTGTGGAGGACATAGATCTCTTGATCAGAAAGGCTGAACGGTGTTTAGAAGCCGGGGCAGACACTATTATGATAGATGCGGATGATGTCTGCAAATACGCGGATTCCCTTCGAGCAGACATAATTGCTAAAGTCATAGGACGTTTGGGAATAGAGAAGACTATGTTTGAAGCATCTGATGCGAAGTTGGTTGAGTGGTTCATCAAACGTTATGGTCCAAATGTATTTGCTGATACTCTAGTCCTCTCTATTATTTTTAACCTTCTGTTTGAATGGTCACCCTCACAAGATTCATATCTCTTCGTCTTGGTTTTTCAGGTGAATCTCTATGTGGATCATTCTCAGATTATGGATCTCGAGTGCCTCCGTGGTCGTCATCTGGGTAAAGATCACCAATCTGTTCTCAGTTCCTCCTACTTCTTGTTTTAAAGTAGTAGCTCTCGCACTACATCTAGTGTTGTGTGAATTTCCTATATATGTATTATGTCGTATGTGTCTGATGTTATGTGCTTCTTTGATGCTGTAAGAATGCAAATGTTTTGAGAATAATGTGATATGCGATTTTTCGGTGATCACATAATATCTTGGTCCATCTCCTAAGTTAAGTCTCTCAGAATTGATACAACCTAGTATAGTAATAATCGTAAGCCTTGGTTGTTCTCGTATGTCTTATATTATTAAGAGTTTTACTCACTGAAACACGTGAGCAATAAAATAAGCTGTTCATTATCCTTTAAGTTATGAACCCAAGATATCAATTCTGTAACCATGCTTTGTACTATTTTGATAGAAACCTCTCTGTAATATCTTTTGAAAATAGAGAAGACTCATAAATTCCTACCAATCATAATCAGTGGCCTAATTTTACCCCAACACATGTGTCATGATGAAATTTCAGTATATTTTTTTGCAACTATTGTAACCATAGTCATCATAATTATATTCTAAATATAGCTTGTGCCTAACTGTCATATGACAATAGCACCTATTTTCGTACGTTGATTTTTGTGCTTGTTAGTAGTTACAACGTTTATTTACTGCAAGATACAATCAGTATGTGTATTAATTGGTTATTCTGTCATTTTTTGGAGCCAAAGTTTGTTAATCAGTTTAGCTTAAAAAGTAAAAACAATGGAGATCTATCTATAAAACAAGGAAAATCTTTTGAGAACGAACACTTTCGTTGAAAAATGATTCAAACTTTGAAAACGGATAGTTCTTTTAGATTGTGCTTTGCAGCTATAGCATTTGGTTTTGTGTTTATAATGAATGGAAAGCTAAGCTCTGGAACAACACCCCACGAGGCCGATCCTCCTCAGGCATCAAACTTGGCATTGTCTCCAGAGGCTGCTCCTCCAGACACTGCTATGGACGATGCCTCTGGTATAAATTTTGGACCTCTCCCACCATTTGTCCCCGAGTTCCCGGTATGTACTCTTAACTGTTTTAGATATGTGAGGAACATTTTTTGTTGTAATTGCTCATTGGTTCATTATCTTTCTGATAATAATAGGTTTATATATTTTACTTGGGGGAAAGGAAACACGATGATCCTAATTTGGTGACTCAATCACATCTTGAAATCCTGAAATCGGTTCTTGGAAGGTAAAAGAGTAGTTGCATTGAATATTTTTGGTTGTATAACTTGCTTCTAAGGTGGTTACTGCATTAATTTTCTGGTTTGAATCTTGTGTTACAGCGAAGAAGCAACCAATAAGTCAATGGTCTACAGTTATCACCATGGGTTTTCTGGCTTTGCAGCTAAGCTCAAACCGGCCGAGGCAGAGAAATTGAAGAGTAATGTTCTTTATCTCATATTTCTCGCTTGCTCATGAGTTCTTAAAGTTCCAAAACTTAGAATGTATTTTTACTAAGCTATTTTCTATATTTCTGTCTACTAGAGCATCCTGAAGTTATTATTCTTCTGGAAAACCGAAAACTTGGGTTGCAAACGACACGGACATGGGATTACTTAGGCCAATTTTCAACTCCAACTTCTTCTAAAAGTCTTCTACATGAGACCAACATGGGCAGTGGTGCTATTATTGGTGTTATTGACTCTGGTATTATATCAATATCTCTATTAGGTTGTTTTGTTCTCAACTTTTCTTAGCAGAACGTTAACAAATCCGACATTATATGAGCAGGTATATGGTCAGAATCAGGCTCCTTTGACGATGATGGATATGGACCAATACCAAAACATTGGAAAGGACAATGTGTATCTGCAGACCAGTTCAGTCCTGCAGATTGCAACAAAAAGCTTATTGGAGCTAAATACTACATTGATGGTCTTAATGCAGATCTGGAAACAAGTATTAACAGTACTACAGAATATCTATCTCCTAGAGATCATAATGGCCACGGGACTCAAGTATCATCCACGGCAGCTGGTTCCTTCGTTTCTAACATGACTTTGCTTGGTCTCTCCTCTGGGTCAATCATGAGAGGTGGCGCTCCAAAGGCGCACATAGCTATGTATAAAGCATGTTGGGATGTGGAAGGAGGGATGTGTTCAGTTGCTGATGTCTGGAAAGCTTTTGATGAAGCCATTCACGATGGTGTTGATGTTTTGTCGGTTTCCGTCGGCGGCTCGGCCCTGAAAACACTTGATGTTGAAATCGACATCGCAATTCCAGCATTACACGCAGTGAATAAAGGTATTCCTGTTGTTTCTCCAGCTGGTAACGAAGGATCCCGCTCTTCATCGGTTATTAACGTTTCTCCATGGATATTAACCGTGGCTGCGACTACCCTTGACCGGTCTTTCTCCACATTGATCACACTCGAAAACAATAAAACATATCTGGTATATACAAGATATAATACATTTTAACTTTTAAATCTCGAATGATCCAAAGCTTGTGATTCATGGTAAAGTTGCCTTTCCATGACCTGTTTTTCAGGGTCAGAGTCTGTACACAGGACCAGAAATTAGCTTCACAGATGTGATTTGTACTGGTGATCATAGTAATGTTGATCAAATTACAAAGGGTAAAGTTATAATGCACTTCTCGATGGGTCCCGTTCGTCCGCTGACACCGGATGTTGTTCAGAAAAACGGTGGTATCGGTCTAATTTATGTGAGAAATCCGGGTGATAGTAGAGTTGAATGTCCCGTAAACTTTCCTTGTATCTACTTGGATATGGAAGTTGGATCCGAGCTATACACCTACATCCAAACTAGGAGGTTATTTATCTTTTACAAACTTTGCTCGGTCAAATTAATATCTCATCTTCTTGCATATGAGAATCTGAATTGCTGTTTTCTTGCAGCTCAATGAAAATTAAGATAAGCCCATACAAGACAATAATTGGCGAAAGTGTAGCAAGTAAAGTCGCAAAGTCATCGGCAAGAGGGCCTAGTTCATTTTCACCTGCCATTCTTAAGGTTTTGTTTCCTTCATCTCTTATTCCGGATCACTAAATCTATCATCTATGTTTTATTCTTCAACTAACTTGTTTGTATTTTCTCTGTAATGCAGCCGGATATAGCAGCTCCGGGTTTGACCTTGCTAACACCTAGAATACCAACAGACGAAGACACCAGAGAATTCGTTTACTCAGGAACATCAATGGCAACTCCGGTTATTGCAGGAATCGTAGCACTCCTCAAGATATCGCATCCTAATTGGTCTCCTGCTGTAATCAAATCAGCTCTTGTCACAACAGGTTTGGTTTAATTTATGTCTCTCTAAAACTCTTTTCTCAATAAGAACACTGCATTTAAAACGTAAAACTCTATGTCTTTCAGCAATGAAAACTGATCCATACGGCGAGCGTCTGACTGTAGATGGAGGGAACTATAAGGTAGCCGATGCATTCGATTACGGAGGAGGTCTTGTGAATCTGGAGAAAGCCACAGATCCCGGTCTTGTATACGACATGGACATCAATGATTACACACATTACTTATGTTCTCAAACTCTTTACACAGACAAGAAGGTTTCTGCTCTAACCGGAAACGTCAATAACAAGTGCCCGAGCTCAAGTTCATCGATTCTTGACCTCAATGTACCGTCCATTACAATCCCAGACCTCAAGGGAACAGTCAATGTGACCCGAACTGTGACCAACGTTGGACGTGTCAAATCGGTTTATAAGCCTGTGATAGAGGCTCCATTCGGATTCAATGTCGTGGTTTCGCCAAAGAAGTTGAAGTTTAACAAAACAAGAAACAAGCTTGCTTTTACGGTAACTGTGTCTCCAGGCTCACATAGAGTGAACACTGCGTTTTACTTTGGGAGTTTGACTTGGAGTGATAAAGTTCACAATGTCACAATTCCAATCTCTCTAAGGACACGTTTCATCGATAATTTTTTCCTGTAAATCTGTAATTTGTTTAAACCCCGATGATTAACAAGTTCATGTTTTCTCGGCATTCATGTATTTACTCTCCAGTTAGTGGATCCGCGCTATGAATTTTTTTCTAACAATTATTGTTGCTAATATTGTCCCTCACAAGATATATAGACTTTAGTTCAATATGTAATTCACCGTTTTACTATTTCTGCATGCTTTTGAATCGTGTAACAGTAGCACATGATTAATGCATTAAAATGAATTTTGTTAATTGAAAACGTGATTTGTAAACAGAATCCAAACTTGGCCGAATATGGAAAAGAATAAAAATGGCTAAATAAAAACAGCGAATTGATGAAATAGGTAAAATTGAAGAAGGTTACTGCGAATTGATGAAGAAGCATCGAATTCCAGAAAAGACACGAAAGAGATTACTGCAAATGTTGCTAATTCGTCTTCGTCGTCGATCATCATTAACCTAAGCTTCTCTATTTCCTCTCTATCTTTTTTCTCTATTTTCCTTTTTGTTATTGAAATAATTGCGAACGTAACCTAAATTTCGAGGTATCTAATTTGAGATCTTGTTAATAGTTCGAAATTAAACCCTAATTTTGTTGTTGCTAGCTCCTTCTACTCATTCAAATTTGATTTCTTAGAAGAAAAAAATTGATCTTTTTTTGTTCTTCTAATCTATCGGTATGTCATTGTAATCTTATATCCCATAAATAGATTTTACAAATGCAAGTAAATAAAGTAACGGGAGATGAAATTTTTGGTTAAGAGCTGTTTTCAGTAACAGCCCCAAAATTAGCAGGAAGAAGGACATGTTGTAAAACTGATAATAAAACTGTCTTCTGTCAAAAATGGATTTTGTCTCGTTTAAATCTATTTGGACATTTGTTTTTTTTCGTTGGATTATTTTAATTGTTGTTTGTGATTATTGTCTATTGTGAGCAACTAACTACCTGCTAAGCTGTTCATGTCTATTTGTTGTTCTGTAAGTTTTTTCAACACCATAAAATCCAAACTTTAAGGCTTAAACCAAGGAGGAAAACAAAAAACAATTCTTCCCAAAGAATATGGGAATTGTGAAGGGAAGGTCCAGAGCTGGTCTCTTTATTGGATTCTTGTTCATTGTAAATGTTGGGTTTTGTGTGTTTGCTCAAGAAAGCAGCAATGAGGAGAGAAAGGTCTGTTTAAATGGTTTCTGTCTTTGTTCTTATGTTTCGACCTTGTTGTGTTATGTTTGCTCAAAATTGTGACTGATAGATGAAACGTGTTTTGTTTTGTTTCTGATTGTGGTAGATATATGTAGTGCATTTAGGCGTGAGGCGACATGATGATTCTGAGTTGGTCTCTGAATCACACCAGAGGATGTTGGAATCGGTTTTCGAAAGGTATATGACAAAAACCGAGTTCTTGATTTCGCTTTTCTGATGATGATGTCTCATGTTTTTCGAGCTAATGATTTTGTATTGATGATGAAGCGCGGAAGCTGCTCGAGAGTCCATCGTCTACAACTACCACCATGGATTTTCCGGGTTTGCAGCCAGGCTTACTGACTCACAAGCTAAGCAACTTTCAGGTTTGTTTTTTAGTATATCAACCAAGTAAATTAAGAGCCCTTGTGAAGCCTTGTTATACACATCTTCTGACACATTTTCTGGTTTTTCTATGGGTTTGTTTCATGTTTATATCCAGACCGTCCTGATGTTTTCAGTGTCGCACCAAATCGAAAAGTTGAGTTGCAGAGCACGAGGATTTATGATTATTTGGGTCTTTCGCCGAGTTTTCCCTCAGGAGTTCTCCATGAGAGCAACATGGGAAGTGATCTTGTCATTGGTTTTCTTGACTCAGGAGTATGGCCAGAGTCTCCGGCTTATAATGACGAAGGGCTTGAACCAATACCGAAACATTGGAAAGGGAAGTGTGTAGCCGGAGAGGATTTTGACCCAGCAAAGCATTGCAACAAGAAGTTAGTAGGAGCAAAGTACTTCACTGATGGCTTTGATGAGAACAATTCTGGAATCAGCGAGGAGGACTTTATGTCCCCTAGAGGTTATAGAGGACATGGGACGATGGTCTCTTCAATTGCAGCCTCTTCATTTGTGCCTAACGTGTCATATGGTGGCCTTGCACCTGGTGTCATGAGAGGCGCTGCTCCAAAGGCTCGTATAGCTATGTACAAAATTGTCTGGGATAGAGCACTTTTGATGTCATCCACTGCGACTATGGTCAAGGCATTTGATGAGGCCATAAACGATGGCGTTGATGTATTGTCGATTTCTCTCGCCTCTGCGGCTCCTTTTCGCCCAATTGACTCTATTACGGGAGATTTGGAGCTTGGATCATTCCATGCGGTGATGAAGGGCATTCCGGTTATAGCTGGTGCCTCTAATACAGGCCCCGAAGCTTACACTGTGGCTAATGTATTCCCATGGATGCTCACAGTCGCTGCAACTAACATAGACCGTACCTTTTATGCAGACATGACTTTTGGAAATAACATTACCATAATTGTATGTGAAATGTTTTTTCAGGTCTTTTCACCATCGGGTTTCACTAGTCTTGGAAACTTACTCTTTTCCCTTAAAAACTGTTTCAGGGTCAAGCTCAATATACAGGTAAGGAAGTATCTGCTGGTTTAGTTTACATTGAACACTATAAAACCGACACCTCTAGCATGCTGGGAAAAGTTGTCCTGACGTTTGTGAAAGAAGATTGGGAAATGGCAAGCGCATTGGCGACTACAACTATCAACAAGGCGGCGGGGCTGATCGTGGCACGAAGTGGTGATTATCAAAGTGATATTGTCTATAATCAACCATTCATCTACGTAGACTATGAAGTCGGAGCTAAGATTCTACGATACATCCGCTCGTCAAGGTATACTATCCTTTATTTTATATTTTTTGTGATTGATCATCCTTCCGAGTCACATAGAGTATGTAAAACTGATCATCTTCTTATGGCTTGCGGTCTCTTCAGTTCTCCCACGATTAAAATTAGTACTGGTAAAACGCTCGTAGGACGTCCTATTGCGACTCAAGTTTGCGGATTCTCATCTAGAGGGCCTAATGGACTCTCTCCTGCCATTCTCAAGGTTCTTTCCCTAAACAGTGTTTCAAAATCTTGTCTGTCGTTTCAATTTAAGGATCACCTGTTAATGATGGAAATTTCTTTGGGTTTATAAATGATGCAGCCTGATATAGCAGCCCCTGGTGTGACGATTTTAGGAGCTACATCTCAAGCCTACCCCGATTCTTTCGGCGGTTATTTTCTAGGCACAGGGACATCCTATGCCACTCCCGTTGTTGCGGGGCTCGTCGTACTACTCAAAGCTTTACACCCTGACTGGTCTCCTGCTGCGCTAAAATCTGCTATTATGACTACAGGTTCTTGAAAATGGAAAACCACTTTCTTCTCCTCACCAGAAAACCACCATTCGTTAATTTAATCTTACCAGAGTTTCTTCTCTTGTTATTATAGCATGGAAGACTGATCCATCCGGGGAACCAATCTTTGCGGAGGGAGAACCACGGAAACTGGCTGATCCATTTGACTACGGTGCAGGACTCGTGAACGCGGAAAGAGCCAAAGATCCAGGACTAGTTTATGACATGAACATCGACGATTACATTCACTATTTCTGCGCCACTGGTTACAACGATACATCAATCACTATAATCACGGGAAAACCCACAAAATGCTCGTCTCCATTACCGTCTATCCTCGATCTTAACTATCCCGCCATCACGATTCCCGACCTTGAAGAAGAAGTGACCGTCACAAGAACGGTGACTAACGTTGGACCTGTGGACTCAGTTTACAGAGCCGTGGTCGAGCCTCCGCGAGGTGTGGAGATTGTTGTTGAACCAGAGACTCTAGTGTTCTGTTCGAACACGAAGAAACTTGGGTTTAAAGTTAGGGTTTCGTCGAGTCATAAGAGTAACACTGGTTTTTTCTTTGGTAGTTTCACTTGGACTGATGGGACTCGAAATGTTACCATTCCTTTGTCTGTAAGGATTCGTGTTTTGAACCCTTGAATAAGAAGATTCCTCAATTCGTCATAAATTGTTTTTTCTCTCTATAATGAAAACAAAAATTGTTATTTTAGTCTCTGTATTTGACTCTAACTGAAATCACATTCACTTAATAACAAACTGAGACTAAGATTCTCTCTTTTATTCTCTCTCCACTAACAGACTTCTATCTACATGAGAAGCAACTATATAACTCATGTCTTTTACCACCATTACATAAATAAGAATATAAACACTTTTGTCTGAAAAATTATCAAAGAAGAAGAAATAAATGGGTGGAGGAAGCAGATTTCAAGAACCAGTGAGGATGAGCCGTAGGAAACAAGTAACAAAAGAGAAGGAAGAAGATGAAAACTTCAAATCTCCAAATCTTGAAGCAGAGAGACGTAGAAGAGAGAAGCTTCATTGTCGGCTTATGGCTCTGCGATCTCATGTCCCCATTGTCACCAACGTAAGTCCCAAATCTCGATTATTATTTTATGGGTATTTTGGTGATGATTGTTGTTGTTTTTGTTTCGTTTTCAGATGACTAAAGCAAGTATTGTTGAAGATGCGATTACTTACATAGGAGAGCTTCAAAACAATGTTAAGAATCTCTTAGAGACATTTCATGAAATGGAAGAAGCTCCTCCTGAGATTGATGAAGAACAAACGGATCCAATGATAAAACCTGAAGTTGAAACTAGTGATCTTAACGAAGAGATGAAGAAACTCGGAATCGAGGTTTTTAAAATTTCTCTAATCGATTTTTGATTCATTTTCTTTATCTTTCTTGATGATTTTTTATTTTTGGGACAGGAGAATGTGCAATTGTGTAAGATTGGGGAGAGGAAGTTTTGGTTAAAGATCATAACAGAGAAGAGAGATGGGATCTTTACTAAATTCATGGAGGTTATGAGATTTCTCGGATTCGAGATTATCGATATTAGTCTAACAACTTCAAATGGAGCAATTCTTATTAGTGCCTCTGTTCAGACACAGGAACTCTGTGATGTTGAACAGACAAAAGATTTTCTTTTGGAAGTTATGAGAAGCAATCCATAAGTATTAATTATATACATCTTGGAAATTTCTTGATCTAATAACATTTCCATTGGTTTTTATTACATTGTTGTTCCATTTTAAATATGATATGATTCAGATGAAAAAGAGTTTGTGTTACAAGCCAATGAGCTTCTTCTTGTCTTCATATATGTTGCTGCAAAATGTTCATGATCCTCTGTTTGAGGTCAAAGAAAGAAAACACTAGATATTATCTCTAGGATCCGAGCAATGGGGGTTTCTTTTTAAAATGGGCTTAGAATGAATTAGCTCTTAAATGGGCCATTCTCAAGTTGAGCCCATTTAATTTCAACCATCCAAATGGTGAGTAGTGAATAGTGATGTTCATTTGTGTAAGGTTGGAAGTTGGTAGAAACCTAAGTTTTTTTATTCAAATATCAAAACTATTCAATAGAGCCAAAATCAAAAGACATTTTCCTAACCTATTAACTATTTTTTTATAAAAATAATAATATACCTTTATCATCTCTGACTTTCCCTACTCCACGACATATTTGATTAACAATATAAAATAATTTATAGTTTCCACTCTCAATGAAATAAAACGATGGACCGTTTCCTCATGTCAAATGAATCAAATCAACAATCTCTATATAGTCTTAAGAATGTTGGTCTTAAAATTCTATTGAACTCAAATCGTATGAAAACAAGTTAAATTGTATATAAACAGAAAAACCAGTGAAGGTTGATTAATTAATAATTTACTTGGTTAAATTCTTCTTATTGAAGTTGGTGTACTGTAACCTAAGTCACTCGAAGTCTACAAATATTTAATATATCTATTGACTAAAAATATTAAAATAATTTGCTGAGTCAAACCATATGACATGAGCACATATTTTGGGAATCTTTCTAAATTTAAAGATCAAACCTAAAATAACCCAAATGGATTGGAGGGGACGGTCTGACTTAATCCATTTATACATTTATACAGTTGTTTGTTAGTGATTATATCCGAATATCAACAATTCATTTTAATAAATTTCAGAAAGTAAAAATATATATTTTAATCATGTCCATTACAAAACAAAAATTATAATTAAAGAAAGTCTTCATTCTTTGGTGAATGCATATATGGTATACGTCTTATTAACTACTTCTTTTCAAATAGTTGTATTAATTTATATTTTCTGTTCAATTAGGGAAAAAAAACTTATTTCGATAACTCTCTTTTTGTTGTCATATCCATATATAAAGCACAATGAAACTCAATTAAGTGTAATCCTAATTCCTATAAGTTATGATATCATTTGGAGAGGCTTGAAGCAAAACCAATAAGCTATTTTCTCCAAAGAGCAAGATTGATCTAAATCCATATATTTCAAAAAAAATTTGTTTACAATGTAAATCCATATTTGTTTGAAGTTTTTACATTTTTTTTTAAAGAGTCGACACGTAGGTCAGATATGCGCACGTAACTGTGTACAAACAAAAGACGTCCGGAGTCGTATAGATCAAAACGAGGCCAGCCAACAACTACCCTTTTGCGATGGATTTGGTAACGCTGACTTTCTTTTCCTTGTACGTATTCATCGACCATCCCAAAAATGAGATTATTTTTTGGACGACAAACATATTCTTTCTATATTGACATATATAACTGTGACGTCATTTTTGTTTTTAATTATTTGAATCAGTAAACCCCCAAAACAGTAGTTAATAAATATGCATTGCTATACAAATATACAATTTGCAAGTAAAATAAATACCATATCCGTACGATGACTTAATTAAAAATATATTCACATTATTTGTTTAACTAAAATTTTATTACTTTTTTCCCCTTGACAAGTTAATACTTCAACTGCGTTCAACACATAAAAATAAATAAATAAATATATATACTTCAACATATATCAAACATTTTAGTATTACCATCCCATATCAAAGAGTAAGAAAAGTAGTAATTATGATGATAGTAAGAAATTAACTCTGTTTTACAATGTTTGAGAAGATAGGGTCACAACTCACAAACTCACATGTACATCAAAGTTTTTATTTGATTAACCAAAATCAAAACTAAACTTTACATTGTACGTACGTTGGTAAAAAAAATTTGTCATCTTTTAATTACTTAATTTGCTTGACCTAACTTCCTATCGACTACTCTGATAAACATACATTATCTAAATAATTAATAGATTAATTAGGGAAGTACCAATAACATATAAAACTCTTGTACAAAACTTTTTTTTAACAAATATTATAACTTTGTTAGTTGACTTAAACCTCATCGCTACATATAAATACAATCCCCATCATCAACATCATTACTGTCTCATGCAAACTCTGACACTTACGAAGAAATAAGTCTACACAAACTAAACCATTGTCTACGTAACCAACAAAACATGACAGAAGAATTCGACACTACGGGAGTTTGTACCGGAACATGGTGGAGCTCCTCCAACGGCATGTTCTCAGGCTGTTCTCTGCCACGTTCCGCGGAGATTGTTGTCGATTTTGGTGAGATTGAATGGCAAAACATTGATACCCTTGATGCCAAAACTTACAACGAGAACTACCTTAGTACTTCCACATTCTTAGGCAATGCAAATCTTGATACCACATCACAAATCTACGTTTCGAGTCCATCTAACATGTAAGTCCATTTATCATCTTACGTGACGTATAACGTAAAATCATGATCTTTGTTCCTGAATCCTGACATTCTTTTTCTTTTCTCTTTTTTACCAGCCATGAAGAAGAACGATACAATCAGATAAATAGTTTTCTAGAAGGATTGTTTGATTCTAGTGAGCAATTATTGGTTCCTAACTGTCCCAAACCAGAACTATTCGAAAGCTTTCACTTCTTTGATGACGTTTTCCCGAACGAATCAAGAATGATATCAGTATTTGATCACCAAAAACCCAAGGAAGACATGCAAGCTTGCAAGAGTCTGACTACATGCAAGGTGGGCAAATCTATTTAATTAGTTTCTTTTAATAGAGATATTTTACAATATTTCTGTAGATTTTGACATTGTGACCAATTATTTTTAGAGAGCAAGTGAGAAAAGTGGAGAACTCGAAGATATTGAGTCATCACAGCCATTAAAAAGGCCAAGACTTGAGACACCATCTCATTTTCCGAGCTTCAAAGTTAGTAACAAATGATCTTACTACAGTTTTCAAGGATTGTCATTTATCACTAAAAAAAGTTAGTTATGCTAAGAAACACATACCCATGCACAAACTATTGCTGATATTTTTCCAAAAACTATTTTGATTGATAAGGTTCGTAAAGAGAAACTCGGAGATCGAATTACCGCGCTTCAACAGTTAGTTTCACCCTTTGGCAAGGTTTGTGTTCATCATGAATTCATGATCTGTTATATTGATATCTCTACTATATATTATCCATACATAATTACGAAATTTTTTTAGCTACTTCTGTTTTCAAATTTATTTATTATTATTTTGTGATGATTTTTACAGACAGACACTGCTTCTGTCCTCCATGATGCTATAGATTACATCAAGTTTCTACAAGAACAAATCACTGTAAGTTGATAATCTCTCAAATATGAAATACTACTACTAATTAATTGTTGGTTTTAGTTAACTGTTATATTTATTCTTTTTATAATCATTTAAATAGGAAAAGGTCTCTACTAGTCCACACCTGAACTCTATAGGATCTGGTGAACAGAAGCAGGTACTTAACTTAGTTAACGGTTAAACAACTCTATAATCTAAAATCAATTAAGTAGTTTGATTTTTGTTCTTTTGCTTATGATCATTAATAAGATTCTTTCAATTTCTAGTGGTCAGACAAATCAAGCAATAATACTCATAATCAAAATTGTAGTCCAAGACAAGATCTTCGAAGCCGCGGTCTTTGTCTGATGCCGATCTCAAGTACTTTCTCCACTCCTCCGCAGCATTTGGACACATCTAGTTTGTGGAATTAGACTCTTATACTGAATCAAAAATGTAACATTAGTACATTACACATGAAAACTCATAGATTAGTTTTGTTCTAAGAACTGTAAAGTCTGGTGTTAATTTGTGTATAAAATGTGATGTCTCGTTCCATTACTTCCTACAAATTTAGAGCCTACTTCGTGGAATGGCCGAAAGATTAGATAATTTGTGTTTCTTTTTTTGCTGTTTTATCAATCAATACTATTTTATTGAGTATGTTCACTTTTTCTGTTATTTTTTTATTTTTTGGTAAACCACTTATTCTGTCATATTAAAGACAAAAAATTTTTAAAAAAATTGGTCTTAATTTAATGATTTATTCTCACAATATCGTGATTCCACTACACATTATTTAATTTCCACACTCTGTAATAATACCAGTCACAGTCAGAATCTTATAAAGGTATATAGAATATTGTGGATTTTTAAAAAGGATTAGGAAGACAAATTAGATGATTTTTTGTCAACTATAAATTAGGTAATTAATATCTCCATTAAGGAGATCTTTAATTAGAAAAACAATCACTTTAATAAAGCAGCTCTTTTCATAGTACTCAAAGGCTACACACGACTCTGTCTTGTTTTGTTTGTGTGTCCTCAAATCAAGGCATATGATTGAATAAGAAACATAAAGCAGTGATATTTCAGCACTGTTTTCTATAAAAAAAAGAGCACGAGTGTTAAAAAAAAAACAAATAACCCATCTTTTTGTGAAGGAACATTAAATCATTGTGGAGAGAATTCAACAGAGACCATGTGCTTTTGGTACGAGCACGCCACAACTGAATTGAAAACAAAAACCTAAATCGAGTAGACATGGAATCATAAAGTACAGTTACTGGTTTGTCCCAGTGACTATTGTAGTAAAAAAGACAGGTTTGTCTTATGGAATCATCACATTTCTTTGGAGAATAAAGCAAAAGAAAGATCCGGAATATTATTTTCTTCTAGCCATGAATGCTTCAACCAAATTGATCAATCAAAATTCTCAAATTATTTCTGAATGTGATTCAACTAGCAAACAGTATAAATAAAATGCTATTACTAATGGCTTTTCATGTAAAAGCATGGGAGAAAATGTTAGGCTTGACGATTTGAGATGATTTCGCGGACAAGAACACTTGTAACAAAGGGTTAAGATTCAACAGAGAAGGGATTAATTAAATGCTTTGGAAATGTAAAGATTACAATTCTCTTGATGATGAACATTTTGAAACACTTGAAGAAAACTATTATGTATGATCCTTTTATTACTATAATGTACAGAGAAAACAAAAAAAAAGCATTTGCATTTTGCTTTGTTGAAAACGTAAGTCTTTGTTTTGTTCTTCCTTTCTTTTGTACATGAACACTACAAGTCGAAAATCCAACACAGAGATCACCCACACTTACCTCCATATCCAGACCAGATAAACAAAACCACAACAACTATCAACACCAAAACCGCCACCGAAGACAAAGCCCCGATCCTTTCAACATCCATTTCCTCACACTCCCAAAATCATGAACTCATTGGAATCCCAAGTAAAGTATGAACTAAGATAGTAGCATTCCTTCTGATTTTCTCACTCTCATTATCCTCAAAACCAAAGCATATCTCTACAACACCTTCTCTCTTAACCTCATCAACTATCTCTCCGCTACAACAACACAAGCAATTGAGGATAAACAGAGAATACTGAATCCCTTTCAAATTCCCATTCCTCAAAACGTTAACCAAAACCTCAACAAAACCACTTACTTTACTCATCTCTTCTCTTCCTCCTCTACACTTAACCAAAAGTCCCAACACTTCCACTGCTCTCTCTAACCCTGAATCAGCAGCTTCAACCAAAATAGGCACCGACCCACAATCCACAACCCGTTTCCGATTATCGGGAAACGAGCAAAGAGCGTAAAGAGCCGTAGCTGATTCCTTTCTCTCCCTATCATTCCCTACCCGGAGAAGAGAAACAAGAGCAGAGATTGCATCAGGATATGATCCAATAGTAGCTTTATTCACTTCAACAACAGCTAAACTCGTTAACAGAGTAGCAGCAATCGCTTTACAATCCGGTGACCCGACTCGTAAAACAGTAACAATCCGTCTTATCACTCCATCAGCGACTAAACCAACTTTGTTATCATCTTCTAAACTAAGATTCAAAAGCAAAGACAGAGACTTTTCTTGTAAAACCTGATTACAAGAGTCAACACAATCCAGAGCCGCACGAACTGCTCCTGACTCAGTAACTTTCCTCCTGATTGACGAGTCTCGCTTCGTGAGTCGGACGAGTCGAGTCAAAGACTCGAGCTTTGATGCATTAGACGACGATTGAGAGACGAGAGTGGAGATTAAAGCTTGGGATTGAGAGTGAGAGTGTTCTTGTTGAGTTCGAGGACGTGATGATTCCTTAAGACTCACATGGGCGAAGTTTAAAATTAAGCTACGAAGTGCGTGATTGGGAATCAGATAAGGGGTTTCTGATAAGGGTAGCTTGGTGATTGGACAAGTTCGATTGCCGGAGTCAATCCATTGTTGGATAGAGACCCGATCGAAAGTATGACCCGATTGGAGGATAACTGGGTCGGACATGATCTCAAGGGAGATCGGGCATCTGAAATCGTTTGGTAAATCAAAGGCCATCTACACTTTTAGCTCTTTCGAGGTTTTGAATGAGAAAGAGATAAGATTGAGACTGAGAGAGAAAGAGTGAGAGAAGGGTTTACAAGATTCTTGCAGGAACAGAGCAGAGAACCCGGAAAAAAGACGCTTGCTTTTCTCCGTCTTAGAAATTAAAACAGAGAGAGAGAGAGAGAGGGGCTCGTGGACGGTGAACCTTTTTGCAGCAATGGCTACCGTTTGAGATGACGAAGTTGCCCCTTTTGTTTCGTGGATGTCCGGGTAAGGGTATTTTGGGTACAGATGATATTTACTGTCCTAGAATTTGAAAGGACTTTTTTATCTTCCGTCAAGAATTTTGGGTATGTCACACATTGATACCACAGAAAGTAAAAACTTTAATATGTTTACGTAATTACCCGTCGTTAGACGTACATGCAAATATGCAATGGCGGATTAGAAAATGATATTGATTGGGGTCAAAACATAAATTTAAAATTCAGTTTAAATATGTAAACATCAGTTCTTAACAAAATCAACGACCATATATATGTATTTCATAGCAATGATCAAAATTGTTGTTTCAAATTGTCAATATATATCTTGTCTAAAGTTAATATTAAATTGATAATTTTCTCCGCTGCAACTGCGTACATGCATTAAATGTTTAATTTTGTCTGTATTTTACACGTAAACACAAACACACAATTTTCATGTTTTTATGCGTAATTGGTTTTTTTTTTTTTTTTTTTTTTTTT
>Ga0041059_1000122_pt1 | contig 45767 bp, 41 predicted proteins | sample AraColnosormetaG_FD_56232 | JGI IMG/M metagenome (GOLD analysis project Ga0041059, IMG submission 56232) | Arabidopsis roots microbial communities from North Carolina, USA - Col MF nosort | ecosystem: Host-associated > Plants > Roots > Unclassified | place: USA: North Carolina | collected...
ATATATATATATATATATATATATATATATATATATATATATATATATATATATATCTAATACTATCAAAAACGATTTTTAAGAGTGCCGATAGCTATTTAAATTAATATTACATCCATTTTCATTAAATATCGGTTTGACACTTTCGCATGAATAAAAAGGTAACGAAGCTTATATTATAGTTATGCTTTTACAAATAAGATTGATCCTTGAATTCTATTATAAGATTAATTTTACATTTTTCTTAGTTATACCTAAGAGCTATATCTCTTATTAAGTCATTACATATTAATCATAAACAACATTGTTAACAAAATATTATTAGTCTAAACCGAATGAAGTATTTGTGTATTTGATATTCGCATATCAAAATTTTCTTTTATTTAATTTGTCATGTGACATAAGATATATATCTTTTGTGAGTTGGTCCATAGCCACTATGATCCAATCAACTCAGTTAGGTGTGTATTTGACATTATTTAAAATGTTCGGCCAAAATGAGAAGATATCCACTAGGAGTAGAAGGGGGCTAGCTACTCTCTACGCTACATTGGTCACGTTTCTCCTTACTCTCCTCCTCTCTTTTTACTTAATATATCAAAAAATCAAAATATTTTGCTTCTTTGAATTGAATTGGCCACTTCAACAAGTTAGGAATATAATATTTTGATGTAAACTCGTTTGCTTTTCCTAACAAAGTGTTAGTACCAAACTTTTATATTACTATATATCAGTTTGTGATATAAGATATCTATGAATATGTATATTTGTTATAAACTTTCAATAAGACCCGTGATATGCTTGTCATCGTCGTTTAATAGTAGAAGAAACTCTTGGCAAATGATTTTAGCAATCAAATTAAGCCCACAATACAAAATGTCCTTATAGTTGTATATACCATTTGAATAAACAATTGTAGTTTGGTGGGTAAATAATTTGATTACTCGTTGCTAACTTATTATTATTATATATATACAGTTCAAATAGTTAAGTTGAAGTAGTCGGAGTCAAGTTTATTGAATATTCTCGTGAATCCAAAAAAAAAAAATGACTAACGCGTCGTATTTTTACAAGGTCGAGTATCTCTTTTTATATTTTTGAGAAATTTTGAATTATTTCGCATGTTTATAATAATTTTCTTGGATACAATTACAATAGCTTGTAACGGAGATATGCGTATAAGTATTAAAGTAATCAAAATAATCTCACATAAGCATCAATCTCGAGATAACACTTTAAATCTTATCGAATCTCAAGCAAGTAGTCATTAAACAAAACTGGTTTTCACTACAAGAGTCCAACGATTACGCAGCTAGCGTTGTATTTTATAAGAGTATAATAAAAATAACAATATAATGATATTCAAATTAACAATAGTTTATGTTAAGTTAGAAGAACCACCAATATATGATTAATCAAGTTATTGGGAGTTTTCCTAAAGGAGAACATCTTAGTCGAAGTTGCTTAGAAGCTCTCGGAGATCAGATCTGCCAAGCTTTGACTCAACATGCGTCAATAAGTTAAGATTTTCATTATTTTATTAAATACTTGTTTTATGAGCGCATCGCCCACTTGTTTTTCTTATTACGATGCATAAACAAATAGTCACTTTCTAGCAAACTAAGGTTTTGAATGGAAATTCAACTGCATAGTGTAATGCGATTCCAATAACAACGAAATTTTCTATATACTGTATATATTTTATTATTATTAGAACCGTACCACAGTTTATCTGTAATTAAACCGTATATCTCTACTCAAAATCTAAAAAATAAATTATATATATTTTTATCATAATCAACACAAATTATATATATATATATGTATATATAAATTCATCGTATAAAATATGATTATTGTAAAGAACAATTATTATAGCTATACGTAACTTAACGGATTTGTTTTGTGTTTGATTGTATTCGAAAAATATAGAATGGTTGATCCATGCATGATGCATCTAATCTAGCATGGATTGTGCATAATTTCCAATATATAACACCGTATTTAAAATTCTTGCTAATAATTAATCATTCAACGTTCTCTATATGCAATTGTATTCACGATCTAAGGCTTTGAATGAAAACGTGAACGGATGGAATATGCATGTATACGATGGTGTATACATACATGGATATATAACGCGCCTATAATACATATACATACACTGATACACACGTATCACGTATACGCGTATATACGTATTCGTAGTTTCGTACGTCTCTCTGTAGGATCCAAAAGCGTGCAAAGGATATATATGGTGGATAATGAAACCCCACACATGTCCATGTCACCACCAATCCAATCCCATTTTTTCCACTAACATTTGTAACCACGTGAGACTATTCAAAGACTCCATGATTCAATAACACTGCATTTGTATCTATAGATTTTCTTTCACCGTTCTTTATTTTCTCATTGGTTTCTACAACGTTAGAGTCACAAATAATGAAATCTTTCACTACGTGGGAACCATATATATGGTGTTCATCAAAACTCTTAACGTAATCCTCAAGCTGTGCATTTTTTCCATTAGAACAGTAACTTGCTCTTTACATGTGTTGGGAGTTTGTGGCTTATGTGAGAGAGATGGCCCATAAAAAAAGAAAAGTAATTTGTCAAAAAAAGATGTAAATGTTAATAATTGATGGCTTTATGGGCTTTTTAACAATTACTGATAAGCCCATGTTATTTCCTAATCTGTAAGCCCATATATCTGAGATTTCGATTGAAGTAGAAACGAACGGTTGAAATTTTGCCACGTCACAGTAAACATTATCAGAAACCATAAGTCCTTTACCAGTTAGTCAGATTTTACGGTACTGAGTCGCCATGGAACTGGTGTCTCTTCCGATCCACCACCGTACGGCGCCGCCGAATTTTCCACCACTCGAAACTGGAAATCCAGTAGCTAACCGGATTGGACAAGCTCTACGATTCAGCAATGTTAGAATGAGAAAGCCCGCGTATTTAGGAACGATCTTATCTGAGAAATCAAGAGCAAGAACATTAACGACGGCGGAAGCAGTTTCCGGAAGTGGAGTTTCGCTTCCGCCGCTGGATTTGACTGAGGATAATATCCATTTGGTACTATCCGAAGCTCGTATCGAGGTAAGCTTTTTCTTCTTAACCGCTTTTGCCTAATCCAAGATTAGTACGAAATAAATTCTGAACCGGCATTCAGTATATAACCGAATTGCACCAACGTATATGGTCCGATTTTCTTCCTGCTTGGTTATGTTCTTTAATTTATTTAGACCGAAACCGTAACGAACCGGTTCTAGGTCATATTGAGAGATTGTGTTCCGTATGAAAAAAACAAAACAGAGCATTGTTGCTTGTAGAGGAAACAATCTTTGTTCGGTTTCAGTTTTTTACAGAGCTAAACTAGAGGTTCCGAATTTGTGAATTTTGATCGAAATTCATGTTTTGGTTTTGTACGATAGCTAGCACAACTCTTCGACTCATCGGTTGGGATAACAGGACAAGTAGAGTTAGTGGAACTAGACGGACCATTCGTTACGATAAGTTTAAGAGGCAAGTTTTGGCATACGCGTGCAATGGTTCTAGCTCGACTTGGGAACTACTTAAAACAGAGGATCCCTGAGATTTTGGAGGTTAATATTGAAGATGAAAAGCAACTCGATGATAGTCCTGCAAATTTCTAAATCTTCCATTTTGTTCATTTGGAAAATATTTATTGATCTTTCTTGCTGCTTAATGTGACTTTGAAGTTTGATGATGCTTATGAGTTGTTAAAACTCTGTTGAGTATCTAAAATCGATGCTTTGTAGCAAAGTATACATCGTTTCTAAAAGCCCAAAAGAGACTATCAATTTTTTTTTTTAATAACTAATAATATATGTGCGAGTAAAACCCTAATTTGATTAGGTTTAGCGTTTTTGATCATTTGGTGATTCAAAAGGATTTCACGAGTAAAACGTTTGGTTCCGTGAGGTGGTTTATTCCTAGTCTACAGGGACCCGTGCGGTAAACTCGATACAGCTCCAAATTTGATTCCATAAGTGTGTGGCTTAGATTGGTTATTTATTTATTTTAATAGATTCATTAAACCGTTTTAGTATAAGATTTCTTTTTTTTTAAATTGGTTTGGTTTGTTAGAATATGAACAAACGAGATGGATCAATCGTCTCCAACGAATTATCTTGTACTTAATTATTTTATAAACAAATGAAATGTAAAAATAAGTACATGAAAGATATAGAAACGGAATTATCCGAATTAATGATTCTTTTGTTTCACACGAGAAGAAAAAATCCTAAATTGTTAAGCGCACGTACGCCTCCAACAATTGCAACACGAAAATGTCTAGAGATGATAATGGTTGGTCAAAGCTTTATCCTGATCTTTTGCGATCGATATTCGAAAGCTTGAGTTGCTTGGATTTTCATCGAGCAGGAACCGTTTGTTCAAACTGGTATGCCGTATCTCGATCATGTCCTCTGTATCCATGGAGAATCGTATTCCGAGGTAAGAATTCTGTCTTGTTTGATCCAATACAAGACAAGATCTACACCAAAAATCTTCTTGGAATCGACTTGTCCAAAATCCATTGTCTTGCTAGTTATGGTAATTGGATCCTAATCGTAGATCCTCGTTTAGATTTCTACCTCTTGAACGTGTTTACTCGCGAGACGATCAATCTTCCTTCATTAGAGTCATCGCTACGTGGTGATCGTCCTTTTAGATTCATACGAAATGATGACGAGTCTGGATACTTTCTTGAGCTCTACGGCACCAAGTTTCTCTTGACGTGGAACGATTTTAGGTTTGAGAAAACTGCTATCCTGTGGGTAAACGGGAGAAATGGAGATTACGTTGTTGCTTGGGCTATCAAACAGTTCTATATCTTCTCATACAAAAAAATAGGAAATGATGATGATGATAAGCGATGGAGTATCACATGCACACAATGTGAGGATATGGCTTATAAAGATAACAAGCTTTATGTGTATACATTTGATCATTACATCAACATTCTTGATTTCTCTGGAAATTCTCCTAAAGAACCCATGGAAGAAAACCCTTATCTTAGTCATCCTTTTAGTTTCGTAGATGCGATTTATAAGTTGAGACTTGCGGTCACAAGGGAAGGAAAGGTTCTAATCGTTCTGAGTTTAGTAGGGTTAGATAAAAAGATTTGCATCTACAAGCTGAATCTTAAGATTGGTGATTGGGAAATAGTAGAGTCCTTGGGAGATGAAATGTTGATTTTTGGTCATGGGGTCACAATAAGAGCACCGGACAAAGATATTAGTGGGGGAGGACTCAAGAGTGATTCAATATGTTTTCTTTATGATGACTATTTGTCTGATCATTATCTTACAATGAAGAGACAACCAATTTGCGGTGTGTTCGATCTTGCGACAAGTACAATCACATGGCATACAAGATTAGAAGACCTGTCTTCGAAGATTTGTTGGTTTGTTCCAGGATGTGCTTAGTCTAAAACTCTCCTCCTCAGTCTCTGATTTTGGTTTTATCAACAATTTGAATAAGTTTTTTTTTTTTGTTAAACGTTGAATAAAGTTTTTTGATTGTAACATGCTTTTTTAAGCTTAATTTTTTTTAATAAAGATATCGTATGATTTTCTACCGGAAATATGTGATTAAATCATGGACTAAAGTTGTTGTTTCTAGTGACAATTAAGAGATGAGACAAATCATCAACACTAATATACTTTTCAGACAAATTATTACACTTGATACGCATAACCCTGTTTTAGTTCGCGGGCTTTGCTTGTCACATATATAGCCCATTAATATGGTCTTAGGCCCATGAATGGTTTCCTTTGTTCAAAAACCTAACCCTACTTTATTTCTTACATCACAAGTTCACAACCATCGGAATGATTTGAAGAAGACGACAAACAATGTCGAGAACTCGTTATGATTGGTCCAAGCTTTGTCACGATATTTTGCGATTGATACTCGAAAGCTTGCACTACAAGGATTATCATCGAGCAAGAACCGTTTGCTCTAACTGGTACACAGCTTCCACAACGTGTAAGCGACCTCTGTATCCATGGCGAATCAAATTCAACAAGATTTCAACTTCACTCTTCGATCCAAGAGAAGACAAGATCCACGAAATTCAACATCCCGGAATCGAATTCTCCGATAGGAATGTTCTTGCTAGCTGCAGCAATTGGTTCTTGATGGTTGATTCTGGTTTAGAATTCTATCTCCTGAATGCTTTCACTCGTGAGAGAATCAATCTTCCATCGATGGAGTCATCGATTCTTGGTAAAGAGAGATTGGAAAAAGAAGTTGCGTGGAAACATTTCATCGAGCGTACAGACATCATCTCTACCAAGAAACAGGCTTGTCTTTGGATAAATGAGAGAACAGGGGATTATGTTGTGGCTTGGAGTATCAAACAGCACTATTTGTTCACTTACAAGAAAGGAGATGATTCATGGTTGAATCTTGAAGGCACTAAGTGTGTGTCTATGGCTTTGAATAAGGACTACAAGCTTTATGTGTATGCATTAGATAACTCCATCAAGATTTTTGATTTATATGGTGAGTTTCCTAGTGAGATTGTCGAGGAGAATCCGTATCGCAACCATCCGTTTAGCTTTCGGTTTGTTTCGAAGCCCGAGGAACACGCTTGGAAGCAGGTTGTAGCGATTACTAACTCTGGAGAGGTTTTGATGATCGTGAGCTTAAAAGGGTTAGAAGATAAGCGTTTGTTTTATATATATAAGATGGATTTTGGAAGTTGTAACTGGGAGAGAGTAGATTCTCTTGGAGGTGAGATGTTGATATTTGGTCATGGGGTTACCATAAGAGCACCGATCTTAGATATTAATGGTTTGGGAATCAAGAGTGATTCAATCTGTTTCCGCGGTGATGATCTTTGGCCACTTAGTCAGCTTTTTATTCCCATCACACAACCTATGTGCGGTGTATTTGATCTTGCGACAAGTACAATCACATGGCCTAAATCATTAGATGCTTCAGTCTTGAAGAGTTTCTGGTTTGTTCCAGGACATGCTTGAGTATGTTTTAAGGAGATTGGTTTCTCATTTGGTCTAGTCTAAAGATTCAGAGAGAATCAGCAGAGCTAAGTGTTTTTTGGCTACTTTGACTTTGGATATTACTATCGATTAGTTCTAGGCTTTTATTGTTCATCTTTTTCCGATTTTTAACAAAACAAATTCTACGGAAGTTTGTGGTTTAATGAATCTTTGTTTGATAAAAGTTCTTATAGTAATCTTGTAAGAAATCTTACAACTGATCCTCTAAAATTTGTTTATGGAAACAACACACAGCTCTCAAAATTGCAATGTCACAGTCAATTTCAGTTCATCTATCTATCTGTGAACTTCTGCTGCTGTTGGCTGAGGTTGTTCGTGAACTCTATGCTGTCTCACAATAGGAGCAATCAACTTCCAAACTGTATTCAAACCAATAAAAACCCAAACTCAGTAAACAAATGTCATTTACTGGCCTAGTTGGTATATAATTTGATTGCAAATCTCTCGTTTAGAGCCATCTGTTAGATCAAGAGCTGAAACCATTTAGTTTTACATTTTTAACTTACGGTAAATCGCTGCGGCAAACCACTCGTTCACTATCTTCACCCATGTGCTTGTCCATCCAACATCAATGCTCCATCTATGTGTTACATAAATAATACAATTTCACAGTCATGACTCTGAGTATTGTTGTTTCAGATGAGAATGTGCAGATTGGAATTTTCCTTACTTCTCTGTGGAATGTGAAAGGTTCCAGCTGATAAACAACATAGCAAAGTACATTGCTCCTAAGGAGAACACAAGGTGGAAGAATCCATAGCTGTATGGTATATCGTCTTCTTCTTTCGCTTCATCTTTACGAAACTCGAACTGTAATAAAGATCTAAAATGTCTGTGACTGAAAAATATTGATTTTCAAGATGAGAGTGAATGTAAACTAACCCTGAAGGATTCTGAATCGATCCCGGTTGAGAATGTTGCCATCACAATGGCGCCTATAGCTATAAGGAAACTCTGAAAAAAGTAAGAAGTTAGATAAACTCTTAAGTAAACAAGAACTCAAGAAGAGGCTTTGAGCTCTTACCAGTATTGTAGTCCAATCAGTATGGCTGTTTTGAGTATGCGCATTGCATTTTGTATGTGAAGGTTCGCTGATACAAAACTTCTACTTTAGTAATGCTTTGAAGAACTAAACAAACAAAAATCAGATGTTGTATTTGTCTTTACCTTCTGATCGCAGACCAACATAGGAAGACAATGTAAGAAGCCATAATCCCGGAAGACAAAAGACCTCTATTCTTCACCTTTTAATGCAAAGCATCAGTATTCGAAGCAGAGATCAATCTTTGTGCTACCTTTAAGCAAAACTTAGGAAATGTACCTTTGAATGCAAGGAAATAACCATCATAACGATTAAAAGTATAACAGTCCATGAGATGAAGAATATATTGAGGCCACAAGCAGTAGAAGCTCCATAAAAGTAGTACATCACTGCGATCCCGCAAACAGAACCGATGTAGAAAACTATTGACATGACCAAACCAAAAGAACAGCTGCAGAAAACACAGTAGTGTTAGCCAATTGGTGATATATCCACATAGAGAAAACGCTTTTGTAATGACTGATACTTGCTTACCTTTGCTTACTTTGGTTTTGAGGCATCCAATAGTTATTCCACCAAGTGATGAATTCGATAACACTTACAAGTTGCAGACCAAGAAATATCCTGAAACAATAGAAATGGTAAGAGAATTATGTGTTTCTCTTATTCTCTTATCTTATAAGAAGAGTATAACTTGAAAGATGATTTTACCCTGCACCAACACGAGCGATTTCTCCTGTAAGGAAAACATCATTGTCGTGATCCAAACCAATTAGATAAAATGGAGAATATTATAGAGTTATAGTGAGACAGAAGCATACCATAAATTTGGATGTAAAGCTGAGGTATGAAGAAAGAAGCTACCATGACTATAACCAGTAGAAAAAACTTAAAGATCCAATTATCCGAGTGCCAGCTGTTTTGAGCTTCGTGGAGTTTCATTGTGTTCCATGTTGAGAGGAACATAACAAAGTAAAATATCTTCATTGCTAAGGATAAACTATATAACATACCAAATTACTTAAAAGTATGACTCTATCAGCAAAAGATTTGATATTTCAGGATACGAAACATCCTAAACTCACGCGGAGTACTCCAAGCGTATGGAAACAACGACTTCCTTCTGGTCCACAACTGCTGACATCTGCAATGATGATTTCAACTTAAAGTATCTTTAACTTCAACATTAGATATATCTCAAAAGATTTATGAAAAAAATACATGGAAGCAAGGCCAGAGCCTTTTGTGCGTAGTCACGGATAAACCAAGCGCATAGATTTATGATCAAGAAAATGGTTCCGTAGGTATAACGAGCTCTCAAGGACTTGTTTTTCTCTTGGTAATAATAGAGACTCCTCTGTTCTATTTCCATTATGAGTTCATCTAGATGAGCAGCCTCTAAATCACCGGGACTGATCTGCAATGGTCTTGTCCGTGTAGCTTCCGCTGATCCATTCATTGCCAAAACCTACAAGAAACTGAAATTAAAGAACCTGTAAGTACTGAAAATGTAGAGAACAGTAATTATTTTTTGAATGCTACTTGATCCAATGTATACAAAATTCTAAAAAGTGTCTAAATCAATTCTTTTATTCTGTAAGAATATGAGCGATTTGGTTTAGATTGATGACACAGAACAAACTCTAGAAGGATCATAATGTAATCAACCAAGACTTTAAGAACATCCCTAGAATCTAAAGACAAGAACAAGAACAACAGGTCAAAAGAGAAACTCTCAATTAGACTCATTATCAGTAATTGAGAGAGAGAGAAAAAAATCCGTTTAAAAAATCTGACCCTTTTTTTTTTGGCTATGGCTGGAATTTCGCTATGTAAAATTAGACACAGAAGCAAATGAATGAGAAGAAGGCGAAGGAAGAAGAAGCTTGAGAGTTGAAGTGTGAGTTCAATGTTCTCACACGATAATCACGCAGAGAGTAAAGAAGAAGCAGAGCGGTTCGAAACTCGATTTAAAATACAAAAAGAAAGAGCTTTTGGTGTATGAAAATGATTCTGTGTAACGTTTTCATCGTAATAACTCTGTGCACTTCTGTTTCTAGCCGTACGATTTGATGACCTCTATCTTTATTTTGCTTTTGACCAATTTATATTTTTATCTCCAAATGAAAATAAAATTTTGAGTGAATTATTTTAATTTAAGAGAGTTGGATTTCCGCTTGAGTGTTGGTTTTTATGGTTAATGATTTTCATCACACCACATGAAACTTGCTAATTGAGAACTTTGAACATTGTGTAATATTAAAAATAAAATAAGACGAAACATTCCATGACCACGAGGTTATGTTATAATGGACAGCCACGTCGTGTTTGTGGAACTTTCTTAAAGTAAAATCTATGATTGATTACTTGTAGTTTAACTAAAAAGTGTGTGTAATCAACCGAGACATAAAATTTTCTTGCCAAAACAGATACTAATAGTTTTCTCGTTAAGCTAATTCATCATCTAGATAAGTATTTTTCTTTATTCCCTATCTCTATTTGACTACTTTTATATCGTTCGTAAAAGGAATTTGACTATTTACAACACATTTGAACTGGAACTTTTAAGAACATTCTCAAATTGTTTTTGTTTTTGCCATCTAGTTCGGTGGACTTATACCATTGCGTTTGACCAACTGGCCAAATTGAATCAATTCCCTCCAAGCTGTAATCAATCCACAATATTAAGTTACATACAAATACGGTTTCCTTGATTATGGCTTACTGCTATAATAAGTAGGGCAAGCTATGGTTATGGAACGGACAAAGACGTGAAGACAAAAAGAGTTTGGTTCATAATTATGACTTTTTTTGGGGGGAAATGAATGTTTTGGGACCCAATTATAACCTTCTTCACCACGCGAATTGTGGACCGTGTTAAGTAGATTTGCTTTCTTTTTCGGGTAACATACTTTAAACTACACTATATCGTTTGTTTCGTTCTATGAAAAAAGCTTTTTCCATTTTTTATTTGAAATAAGTAGTCTGTTACTTGAACCACATATAAATAAACAGCTAAATATCGTGTTAATAAGATATAAGGGTTTGGTGATAGTTGGCGAGAACTAAGGAATCTCCTCCATATGCGCAAACACAACCTACTTGATGTTTCACTGAACTCTCTAATCTGAATTATTTTTGGAAGAAATTTGCATGAATCGGAAAAGGATCTTCTTCAAAATAGTTTATAAATCGTTTGTGAATTGAAAATCACGGAAAATCTGAAGGTCTCTCTCTACCAATCATGATTAAAGAATACATTAGTGTCTTGTGGATGAACCAACCGTAGCATCTCTCACAACAGATTCCAAAGAACCCTACTCAGGGTTTATAGTTCTCCTCAGAAACCCATTCCTCCCATACCGCCCATGCCACCCATGCCGCCCATGCCACCACCGCCCATACCCGGAGATGCTACCTCTTTCGTTGGAATCTCAGTCACAACTGCTTCCGTCGTTGTCAACAAAGACGAAACACTAACCAATAGAATAAATTAGCAAAACATTGCAATAAAATACAAAATTGGACAACCAATTTTCAATCTTTGTGTACCTTGCAGCATCAACTAATGCGGTTCTGATCACTTTCAAAGGATCGATAATACCAGCCTTTATCATGTCCACATATTCTCCTGAAAGTAAATGCCAAAAGAAGCTAGTTCAGATTTCGGAATATAGGGAAATATATAACAAGGTGGATCAAGAACTATAGAAAGTGAATTATCTAATGCATATAAGAGTGTAACCTTTAGCAGCATCATAACCAAGGTCAGGATTATCTTGTTCCAAAAGCTTGCCTACGACAACTGCACCCTCGACTCCAGCATTGGAAGCAATCGTGTAAACAGGTGTCTGCATCAAAGAAAGATTTTGTGTGTAAGATTCTAGAAGCTGTTTATGCTAGCGAGGATGAACAATGTGATGAGAGAAACACCTTGAGTGCGTTTTGAATGATTTGAACACCAATTTTCTGATCAAAGTTAGCTGTGGAAAGCTTCTCAAGTTCTTTCGAAGCATACAAAAGAGCAACACCACCACCTGTAATACACACAAAGTAATATAATTCTCTTCTCACGCAATTTTCTTAAGGGATTCAACCAAATTTTGTTTTAGATTTGGGATAGATTATACCTGGAACAATACCCTCCTCTACGGCTGCTTTAGTGGCATTTAGAGCATCCGTTACTCTATCTTTCTTTTCACTAACTTCTGTCTCACTTGCTCCTCCAATCTAAAAACCCATATGAGTAATCTCGACATTAGTAATAAACTAATAATGCATTAATAGCCTATTAGTCTGATGTTCACAAGAGGTGTACATTACCTTTAGTACAGCAACACCACCCGAAAGCTTAGCCAACCTTTCTTGCAACTTCTCCTTGTCATAATCAGAAGTGCTTGCTTCAACCATGGATCGTATCTGCGTGGTTTAATAAAAATTCAAAACATATTAAAACTACCAGTTGGAAAAAAGGGCAAAGGTATATGACACTGAACCACTAAATGATAAAAAAGCGAAAAACACGCTAACCTGTTCACATCGTTCCCCAATTGCTTGCTTGTCACCAGCCCCATCGAGAACAACAGTATCATCTTTGGATACCGTTACCTGTTAACAAATGAAAACCAAGTTATCAGAAGGTACAAGGGAGAAAGAGAGAAAGCAGAAGGAATTGGACCAAACGAACCTTCTTGCAGTTTCCAAACATACTGAGGTCAATGTTGTCTAGATTCATACCCAACTCTTCTGTTATTACCTACAAAGTGAAATCACCAAAGACACATTATGGCTCATCCGATTAGTGTGGGTGTGATGGTCTTGGCAGTTATTATAAAAAGAAACATGGGCATGCCTGGGCTCCAGTGAGGGCAGCTAGATCATGTAAATTGGCCTTTCGGTTCTCTCCAAAACCAGGGGCCTTCACAGCACAGACCTATAAAGCAATACCATGTACATCAATCCAATCAAATTAATTTTTTACTAAGACGTTGTAAGGAAAAGGCAAATAACAAAAGGCTGAAAAGAAAAACCTTGATATTAGCACGAAGTTTGTTCAGAATTAGGGTGGCAAGAGCATCGCTCTCCACATCCTCAGCAACGATCAGCAGCGGCCTTTGCTTCTGAAAAATGGCAGTGAAAATAAATTTCGATCTTCAGATCAAAGTAACTTAATGAATATCAGACACTATTGACAGTGAAGAAATCGCCAAATTGTTTATACCTTGAGGGCCAGTTCTAATACTTTCACCATTGCGTTTATATTGGAAATTTTCTTCTCGTGGATAAGAATGAGAGGATCTTCTAGTTCCTGCAACACATATTCATTCAGAGCAAATTAAATCCGCAATTCCTTAAATTGATAAAGTAACAAGGTGGGAATCCTTACACATTTTTGTGTTTTCGGGTTAGTTATGAAGTACGGGGAGATGTATCCCCTGTCAATCTTCATACCCTCAACAACTTCCAGCTCATTAAACAAGGTCTTGCCATCCTGAATCAAGAGATGATAACATTGGTCACCTTAAGGAATAAGCAAAATAATTTGACATTTAGGGATAAAATTCAACTCACTTGAATTGTGATCACTCCCTCTTTGCCGACAGTTTCCATAGCCTTTGCAATCAGTTCACCAATTTCCCTATCTCCATTAGCTGATATTGTTCCAACTTGGGCGATTTCTTCAGAGGTGCTAATCATGCGTGCTCGGCTCTGCAAGTTCGTCACAACAGTATCAACTGCCAATTTGATACCACGTCTTAGGTCCATTGCATTCATTCCAGCGGCAACTGATTTACAACCTTCCGTGAAGATAGCTCTAGTAAGGACTGTGGCACACGTTGTTCCTGTAACGCATACCATATATTTTGTCAGATACAAAAACACCGATTAATATGAGTAGATAGGAGACTAACAACCCAATTAGCAAAAACAGAAAAAACGTTTTAATCCATTGAAAGGGAACACTTACCATCACCAGCTACGTCATTTGTGGCGTTAGCAACCTGTTTCACAAGACTGGCACCAACGTTCTTAATTCTATCCTTGAACTCAATGCTCTTGGCAACAGTCACACCATCCTTTGTCACCTTTGGTGCACCCCAGCTTTGTTCGATGATGACATTACGACCCTTCAAAAATGGTTTTAGACATGTAGTATCAGAGAGTGTGAGGGTAACAAAACAGACGATTGTTGATACTTGTCAATAGGTCGTCACGTTATCTATTTTTAACTAGATTCACTTACAATACAAGTCTCTTACACAGAAATTATCTGAAACATAAGTTTATACCTTGGGTCCCATAGTGACTTTAACTGCATCAGCAAGATCCTCAACACCCCTAAGCATTAAAGCCCGAGCTTCAACACCGAACCTTATGTCTTTTGCTGCATAATTCCTAGTAGAATTGAGCCTGCTTCCAATCTAACAATACACAAATTCACATCAATACATACCCACAAACGGCTAAACCACAAATTAGATACAAAATGAAGAACACGAACCTGGCTTGTACACTTTCTGGCAATCCTGTTGAAACAAAGAAAAATAAATCCCATCAATAAATGAAGCAACTTCCAGAAATACAAAGAAAATAGAAGATGCTAAACTCTCCAATGGCAGAGAAATATTCAATTCAATCCGATCAAAATCCGATTCAATTCCCAACAGTTTCTCGCAACTTTCCGATTTCGAGGATCCAATCAGAAACAAATTCACAGAAAATAAAGCAGCATTGGAATCATATACACAAAGAAAACCAAAAAGTCGAATAGATCTACCTAGCTTTGGAAGCAACGTTGGAGACAAGCCGATACATGGTGATTGATTCTCTCACACAACCGAGAAGATTGCAATTAATTCAGATCAGACCGAACTAAAGAAGCTAAATTGACAAATTCTCTCACTCGTAGATGAGGAGAAATGAAGCAGATCGTCGAAGATTCTATAAGCAGTAGGGTTTAGGGTTTTACGTTTTCTCCAAGCTCATCATTGCTTGGTCGAGTTTTAGCCTCCGGTTTTGGATCCGGTTCGAGTTTTGACCCGGTACTATTTTAATATGGGCCTTTTAAAGCCCAGTTCATTATTACAACATTTTAAAAAAAAAGTCACCAAAAAAAAGATTTTTCATTTCATTTCATTTCTGATTGTCTTTCTCAGAATCCCTAGAACACACACTGATTAACGAATCAAAGATCGATTTGGGGATCAATCGAGGAAGAAGATGACGGAGGCGATGATAAGGAAGAAGCCAGGAATGGCGAGTGTGAAGGATATGCCGTTGCTTCAGGATGGTCCACCACCTGGTGGATTCGCGCCGGTCCGATATGCTCGCCGGATCTCCAACACGGGACCTAGCGCCATGGCTATTTTCCTTACCGTTTCCGGTGCTTTTGCTTGGGGCATGTACCAAGTTGGTCAGGGCAACAAAATCCGCAGGTAATTAGATAATGAGATGTGGAATTTGAGTTTGGTTAGGCTTTTCTCTATTGTGAAATTTTGAGTAATTTGGGATTGAATCTTAAGACAATTTGGGATTGATGCTTATAAATTTGTGTGGTTAGTCTCGAAATTGGTTACTAATTAACGATCTCTTGAGCTGTGATGAAGAAAGCAATCAAATTGCAAGATGATATACTAGTGGTTAGTTGCATATTGGTTTTTAGATGGTCACATTGTGAGTTATTTAGCTTGATTAGTGTCGATTTGGAGTAATTTGCAACGAATAAGACAACACAGTGTTATCTTTCTTGGTGTGTGTAAGTGACATTCTCTAATAGTCTTCTATTGTTAGACTCTCAATTGCATAATGATGACAAAAGTGTCAAAATGAGCACAATGTATCAACTCCAAAGTTTTAATGAAGATTGCTGTGATGATAGGGCGTTGAAGGAAGAGAAGTACGCTGCACGTAGAGCAATTCTACCGATTCTTCAAGCTGAAGAAGATGAAAGGTAGGATTCACAAAAGAAGTTATGTTTGCTTGTGTGGTACAAACTCTCACATTGGATCACCACGTGTTGATTTGTAAATAGGTTTGTGTCTGAGTGGAAGAAGTATCTAGAATACGAGGCGGATGTGATGAAGGATGTTCCTGGATGGAAAGTCGGTGAAAACGTGTACAATTCTGGTCGTTGGATGCCTCCAGCTACCGGAGAGCTTCGTCCTGATGTCTGGTAAAATTTCAATGGCTCCTTTTGATGATGATGAATGAATGTTTGTTTAAGCATTTTAGAACCTTGATGTTTGTTGTCTCTATATTTCCATCGTATAATAAGAGAAATGATACATACACAGTTCATGTATTGCTGGTACGGTACGGAGGAATGTTTTCGGTATTTTTCCCTCATTCACTTATTTCTGTCAATGACGAAATCAGTTTCAGACACATGTTCATATATTTTGTTTAAACTAATCATGTTTTAAACTTTCTAGATCAGCTCTAATCAAACACATTTGCTAACAAAAGATAAGTTGGAATGTTAAAGAATACGTTAAATACATGGAGCCACATCCTCCTTACAAGAAAATAAGCTCAAACACATTTCACAGTTATACTCTCATGGAGTGGGCTTATCTCTTTGATTTTCACATCACATAACACTATCGATCCTCTCTTTTTTACCTCTTCTCATATATGTTTTCGTATAAACAGTGAAAATCAAAAGTGTGAAATACAACGACGGTGGCGAGTAGCGACAGTTTTGATCTGTTGCTTAGTTTCTTCTTTCCAGCTATTGGCAATGTCATGAGCTACACTCATTGCATCGAACGATGCACCTGAGAGTCCTCTTCCGGTGAATCCCACCGCATACAATCCAGCCTTCCCTTTCCACCCTTTTGGAAATGGGTTTTTCTCTATCCCAATCTCACCCAAGTCGTTTTCCTGCATAACAATAAATCAATCACCAATCAACGTCTTAGTTTTTATCAAACTTCCCATAACTATCAATACCGGTATTCTATGGTCCTATAAAATGTTATCTTTTGAGACAAAAATCTGAAAAAGATAATACTTTTGTCTACCTTAAGCCATGAAGGGACATTGCTTCTGTAACCAGTGGCAAGAATCACTGAATCAATCTGCAGAACTCGACCATCCACGAGTTCGACCTTTCCCGGACCAAACTTAGCTATTCCCGCTACGATTTTGATCTTTCCTGATTTGATCATTGAAATGGCTCCGATGTCTAGCACGGGAGTTTTACCTGCGGTGTTCTTCAGCTCTAACGGTCCAATTTCAGGCCTCTTGAGCCCATACTTATCGGTGTTCCCTAGAAGTAACCTTGTGAGAACGAGAAGAGTCTTGTCCACGAGCCAAACCGGCATCCATTTCATCATTGTTACACTTAACTCGAACGTCGACTTCCCAAGAACTTCTCTCGGTAATACATGAACCTGATCGAACAAGGAAAAACAGAGTATAACTATCAGATGCTCTGTTTTAAACAGAGGAGCTACTAAGAATCAGGGTGCTCTGTTTTTCGTAACTTGGTGGGTATAATTTACTGAATTTTACTTACGGAGCTTCGAACGACCATTGATGGGCTCGCATCATGATTGCATAGATCAAGAGAGACTTCCATGCCTGAGTTTCCACATCCAACTACGAGAACTCGTTTTCCGCGGTACCTCTCGCCGGATTTATAATCTCCAGCGTGAAGAACATCACCACCAAAATCTTCTAAACCCTCAAACTCCGGCACCACTTTCTCAGCATTCTCTCCCGTCGCCACCACGAGCCACCTGCATATATACTCGAACTCACAATAACCGAGCAGCTCGCTTCTCAAAACAGTCTGGACCCGCCACAGCCCAAACCTCTTGTCATATTTAGCTGATTGGACCGTCTCATTGAACTTGGGGCGGAGATCAAAGTGGGTAGCGTAGGACTCAAGGTACTCAATAAACTGGTACTTCGTTGGATACTCCGGGATATCCTCGGGGAAGGGTAAATTGGGTAATTGACAGAATTGCTTTGGGAGATGAAGCTTGAGACGATCATAGGTTCTGTTTTGCCACAGAGAAGCTATGCAGTTAGCTCGCTCGAGGATTACAAACGGAACTTCTTGGCGTTTCAGGTCGGCGGCGACAGCTAGGCCTGATGGGCCAGCACCGACGATGACAGGCCCATTCACCCAGATGCAACGACGGGAGAAAATGTCCTCAGGCTGAAGCATACTTGAGATGTTGACACAACTTGTGTTATTGTTATTACACATCTTATTGGGAGCTTTTTAGTGTATTTATACTTACTTTTAGGGCAAGAAAAGATGTAATGATGATAGATGGATTGAGGGGAAAGGGTTTATATAGAGAAGAGCTTTACGCAATTTGGAATTTTGTTTTTGAAAAAATTATTTCTCAAGATGATTATTTGATTATTTTACTCCATTTAATTTAACTTCTAAATGGTTAAATGATTGGCTTGTAGCCGCATTTATTAATTGATTTAAGCTATGTATGAAGAGATCAATACTTGAATATACATATACCGGATTATAATTATAAGAATGAAACTGACACTTATTGAAAAGTTTTGCCTAAATTATATTACATCATGGCTAATGACTTGTGTTTAAACTATTGTTGTGTCCTAATGGTTTGTGTTATATTCGACCAAAACATGTATGATGTATCCGAATGATTTGTGTTAGAATCGGCGTTGTGTCACCACTCGGATACAAACCCACATATACTATATGAGAATTCTCTAATCCGGTAATCCGGTCTTTGAGAAAAAAGGAGCAGACATTCTATTAAAAAAAGAGACAGGATCATAAATGGGTCCATTTAGCTTTTCTATTGTTTCTTCAAGAAAACGACCACTCTCATGAGTTCAATTAAACCTAAAACCGAGGGTTTTAATCCCGTTCATTAGACGCAAAGTGTTACGTCCGAAGAGCATCATAGTAAAGTTTTTTTTAGTTAAATACCATACTAAAGTTAAACAAATTGTTAAATACCATACTAAAGTTAAACACATTGTTCTTGTGATAAGTTAATCATATAGATTTGGAATGTTTTAAGAAGATCTACATCGATCAATGCACAAACCAAATCTAGGGTTAGATACGCATAACATGAGGCTGAAAGAGAAATGTGAAATCTATTCATGTGCAGCTGGAGTGTAAAATTTGGGTTCTTCATGTTTAAATTAATTTGGTCAATTCCTCTTTTAATGCAATGATGAAATATCAGTACATATTGTGATACAATAATTTTACACAATTATTCCTCTTGTATTATTGTTTTCACCTCTAATCTAGAACATCCTGTGTATTTGAAAGATGGCTTTTATTTTCATGGAATTTTTATTACAAGAGAAATTAACCACATGCTTCTCATAGTTATAAGGAAAAACATAAGGAAATTACCGGATCATCAATTTTAATTAATAACAACAACATTTTTTAGGTTGAGAAGGAGACACGATATGACAATCTCCTGCCGGGTAGCCCGATGATAGGCAGTCCACATTGCATTTATAATCATCATAATAAGGCGTACATGTATTAAAGCATTCTAGTCCATTGATCTTTGCTTTGATCTCTGCACATATATACACAAACTCCACATTAATCTAACTACAACCACAACATGCCAAATTACATTTTCAAAAATTCATATTCTTTGATAATTCTCAAAATTCTCCATTTTTATATCGCTTTTAAAAATTTACATGATCAAAGCTAACTAATTTTAGTTACTATAGGTGCATTATTATTATATATAAAAAAGTACCTGATGCCATAGCGTTTTGGGAGGACGACGAAACAGCCAACATAACTACAAGAAAGAAAGTCACTACGATTTTTGTGAAACCCATTATTATTTTTAAGTCTATTGAAGAAAAATGGTCTGTAATTTTTGGATCCTGAATAACCCCTATTTATAGAACTATTAATCTTGGAATTTAATACATAAATCCCAAAAGATCTCATTGTACCACTCTTTTCTATTTTCTTTTTGATAAAGATCTTTCTCTTTTCTATATTTTTACCATAAAAATACTTTCATTTTTCTCAACATCGTATTTTGGGTAAAAATAATTTGAATAAGTATTAATTAACATTAAAAATCTTGAGATTGAACACGTATCATTTACTTCCAAAACAATCTCAATACTTTTTCATTGTTTTTAAACATTTATCGTCTTGCTATAATAAGTTAAGAAATCTCATTTAGTTTTAGTAGTAAATCATTAAGAACCTTTTGATCAAGTAGTACAATATTGAATCAAAAGATTCTCATAGTTAGCCTTTCATATTTGTTAATAATATATATCTACTCCATATATATAAACATTTCTTAGTATATTTTGTGTAAAAATAATAGGGCATATGTGTGTGTGAAAAATATGCATTGGAATCCACACAGAAAAAGTGAAATGGATATCTTTTGAGTTTTGCCAGTAGAAATTAAATAACCAACACACCCAATGATGGATGAACTACAACATAACTACTCTGTTTTCTTTACGTTTTCTGTTTATCTTTTTATATCCTTCATAACTTCTTAGGATACTATAGTTCTCTGCAATCTATTATAAATGATTCACATCGATAATATCGAATCATGTTGTGTAAGAAACTAATATCATGATTTATGAAAACTAGATTTCTTCAGGAAACCTCGATCGAGATTCGAGAGAGTGATATATGTACGTAGTGGAGTTGAATCGGGCAAAGATTTTTCTCACCAAAATCTAGAGTTCCTTTTTAAGTTTAATATAAGGAAAATGTGTATAGATGCATGCATATGACGTGTCTAGCCTTAATAATAGTTTTAGTTTCATAGATGAACTTTAGATTTAGTTGATAATTATGAAATTCATGGCTCCATGGAATGACGAGACTATTCACTCTATCGATGAGTCATGAGTAGGTCTATTGTCCTTTTTGAAATGATAAAACTAAAAGAGTGTTCCCAGACTCCCAGTGTTAACTGTTAAGCCACTAGCAAGTAATTAACAACCTAGATTTAATAAAACTATCGCATACTTGAGAGTCGTTTATACATTATAAAAGTAATACTTGTGATCATTGCGTTCTATATAAACAACTTCTATATAAGCTGAAAAAAAACTGATAAGAAAAAATTAATACAATCGTAATTTGAATCCAGTTAAAAATAATTTGGATTCAGTTACAAAGATATGCTAAAAGCTATAGGTAATATTTCGTTTTTATTTGAATAGAAATGTAATAGTACTCGGTAATGCAGTAAATAATTCGACTATTTCCATGAAGCGACCAAACCATTTCTCATCATATGCACACACTCAGACAAATATATTGGTCAAATCACGTGCTGGGAATATGCGTACATTATAAATAGATTATAGCCAATCATTAGAACACATTATAACGTTTGAAATGAACGATTATATACGTATACTACTTTAAAGTTTAAACCAAAACAACAACAATAACCAGGAAAAAAAGAACAATTTTGTTCCTAACTAAATTAGTGGTAATTATCGTTATAGGTTCTTTAATACTGGAGCGGATCATATTAAGAGATATATTTAAAGAGGTCAAATAATGAATTCATACATGCACACATAGATATATATGGCTATATGTAGTCGATCACCATATGATAAGATAATATAGTTTACATTAACAAGAAAAAAGATAATATAGTTTTTTTGCATTTGCGACGTCGGCTTAACTTTGAGGAATCAACCCAAACAAAATTAAAAGAAAAACACTTGGTTCACAATATTTGTTAGGGCAAAATCATTGCACAAACACATTTATAGATATACGTGCATGTATATGTAAATATTATAGGATGGAGAAAAGGGACAAAAGAAATAGAAGATGATAAATGCAAACAAACCTCCATAACTGTAATAACTAAAAGAGTATGGGAAGACCATGTGATCAGATTCACATGTTTTTCCTCCTCAGTGTCACACTCAGACTCAGACTCATCATCAGGTGTTTTTACCATTGGTAACTAACTTAGTTAACTATAACCCCATTCCATCAATTTTCATCTTCCTTTGAAAAACAAAATTAGAAATAGGGTATCCTCTAAGTTAGTATTTTTCAAATAATATCACTACTTTAAATTACAACAATCTTTTTTTTTTTTCATACGATTACAACAATCTTTTTAAATGTCTAAAACTACCATAAACATAACTATATTAAAAACCGATACATATAATATAATGATATTATATTACTGTCATTGATGTGTCCCTATCAAGATTCAAACATGTATAATGCATGTTACCTTACTGTGTTGATGATTGGAGATGGCTAGTGCTTTGGTTTGTCGTCAATTAGCTAACTTAGGAGTGTTAGCGTGGTTTGTTTTAGTGGATTTTGGTCTGTGCTAGCCAACCTTGGGAAATGATCTTGGTAGAGTGAGCTAGCGCTTTTGTTCTTTTGGTTCGTCTGTTTCCACTTTGAGAAAGCTCATGGTCGTATCTAAGAGATGCTTTCACATGTTGAGTGCGTGTTCATGATCTCTGGTTCAGTCTTCCCGGGCTACCGTGTTGAAAGACTTGTTTTTGTTTGGTTTTCAATGATTCGACCATCGCCGTTTGACATCTCGTTTCTTCCTCCTTGAGACGTCTTTTTGGAAATTCTTCAAAATCTTTTATCACTTCATTGATTCTGTAAACATTATTGTATTTGTTGATCGACGGACTGATTATTCTTTGTTCCATGTTTTTTTTTTGTGAGTCAATCCTAATTTTTTTCATTTTTAATGACATGTTCACATTTTTAGCAAAAATAAAATAAAAAGCCTGGATTATTATCTTCGATACTGGATTAATTACTGCCACTTTTTTTCTCGTTTTGATTGATGTATTAAACATTAGTGTTAGTAAAATGCAAAAAGATCCTCCAAATTTGAACAATATCGCAAGGCCAATTATGAATCTCTGACCCAATAAGGGACTAAGGTTACAAAACTGATTACTAACGTTTGTTCTACATAGAGAAGTTTCTTGCCTTACAAGTAAAATACTGGCTGGCTTTAACCTAACCACCACCACCACCCTGAAGATAATTAACGTATAAGAATCAAATCAAAAGAAGAGAGCGATCCCTACACTTGAGCTCAACATGCCCTCTTAAAGCCTAGACGACGAAATCGATCAAGATTCTACAAATCGTAAAACTGTGCAAGGGATTACTATACAATTTCATTGCCAAGTAAATAGGTCTCATTCCTTCAGAAAGTGGAAGTTAGGGTTATCAGCGAGTTCCACAGCTGGTTTTACATTGGTAAAGTCTTTTTCTTGCATAGAGTTCGAGATTTCATCAGCTGCAAAGGGGATGCTGAGTTTCACCAAGACAATATTCAAGAGGTTATGGTGATGATGTTTGAACAATTTAGAGAAATTTAGGCGTATTGTGAAATCTTCAATACCTGGAATTATTGTCTAACAAGAAGGAACGACTGTCTTCGTCTTCATCTGTAACTAGAAGTTTCAAGTTGGAAATCACCTGCACCCATAGATATATGAAGCCGATGTAGAGATTGGAAATATGTAATTTGGTTTATCTGAGAAATGTTGAGAGCAAACATACGTCTGGAGATACATTTTGATCCTCGTGATCATCAATTTTGCAGAGGGTACATATTCTATACAATTGCTGAGTACTAAGAGCCTGAGAGATTAAAGACAGATATAAAGATCATAAGATGAGGAATACAACAAATCCTAACCATTTTCCAGGCATGTTTTATAATATTTAAAGACTTTTTTCAGATCAGAGAAGCAGAGAGTAGTTACCGGGCAGAGGTTAGTCGTTAGATCATCATATGTAATTGTGGACTTCTGTTCTGTAACCTGGAAGAGGATTACGATGAAACATTCAGGAACGAGAAAGAAGCAAGAGTGTTGTGATGTTAATTAAGTTGATGTTATTTGGTTCATAAGAAACTGACCAATAGCACTAAGGCTTGTCTTGTGTTTTTGAGTTCATCCCAAGAAGATCCTACAAACTGCATTCAGGAGAACTTAATCGACAAGTGAAATCAAGCGATTGAAACTGTCTGGTTACTAGAATCATTTAAAACAACTGAACTTACATCTTCAGTTGCCTGGCTGCACCAAGACTCTAGTTCATTTAGCCAGACATTCACCTTCTTGCCCATGATGAATGTGCAGCATTCACGTTGCAGAAGGCTGCATTAGTTAGATTACAGCTTTAAGTTTATTGGCTGATGGTGGGTTAGGTGATTTATATTCGTTAAAGGTTGATGGGGGAATGTAAATATTTTACCTGTTAAAGAGTTGAACGTTGATGTCTTGGAATGTTTGGCAGAAAATCTTCTGAGCAAGAAACAGAGGAACCTGAAAGAAGAAGTTTGTCAGAGTGGAAATCTAGGAGTAAACAGAATCAAACACAATCTTTCATCCTCGAATACAGAAAAGTTCTTACGTAGTTTTTCTTCAATGTGCCGAGAAGCTGATTCAAAAGACCAATGACGTCTTGCCAAGTTTCCGTGGGTGAATTCTCCTCAGATGGTTTTGCCAGTGAATTCTCTGCGGATGGCTTTGCCTGTGGATTCACTTCGGATAGCTTTGCCTGTGAGTTCTCTTCAGATGGCTTTGCTGGTGAATTATCTTCAGAAGGCTTTGCTGCTAAATAATCTTCAGACAGCTTTCCTGATGAATTATCTTCAGACAGCTTTTCCGGTGGATTCTCTTCAGATGGCTTTTCTGGTGAATTCTGTTCAGATGACTCAGCTGATAAAGTCTCTGCAGAGAACTCATGTGATGAATCTTTCAGTCCCTGATCCATTAGTTGAGAACTAATAAGTGAGATGACCTTATCTAGCAGAGATCATGATCTGAAGGAAACCATAAATAGTTCTACCTGAATGCAGGACGAAAGCACAGGTGCGAGTTTTCTCTTCACATTCTCTTGAAATATCCCATATATAGTCTCAATGTAGGCTGTAAGCTGCTGCTTGAAAAGTAAAGCAGGATATCGAGCATCTACTTGTTGCACTACATCACCTGAAAGGCTGGCCGAGGAGGGTGAACGGAAACCCTAAACATATGGAAGTCATATTAGAGGAAATCCCACAAGACACGGAAACCCTTAAGTTAAAGCTTTATGGCCATTAGTATGCTTAAGGTATTCTTAGAGTCTATAAACAGGATTTTGTTACCTGTGTCATCCTCCCAAAAAAAGAAGTTGGCTGAGGAGGTTTCTTCGGACTTGCACCGGTTGTACTATGAGATTTCAAGCTTCTTTGAAGCAAGAACAGCAGTGTAGATGTGTTTGTTAGCCAATAAGCCAAATTGCTATCATCTTCTGGGTTCTGAAAGTATATCAACGCATATTGATTAAACCTTCTGAGAAGTAGTATTCAAGACGCCATATTTCCAATGATTCTTTGACCATAAACACTATAAAGCGATTACTATTTAAACTTCCAGGTTACCTCTATAGCAGAACCAAAAATAGGAACAATACGGTCAAAGACACTGGTTTTCTCTGCTTCGAATAGTTTCCAGTGTATGAGACATTTGTAGATTGTAAATGCTGCAACAGGCTTTCCGTGGCTGAAACCGACGTTTTTCGAAACACATTTGAGTAGGACGTCAACAAATTCCTGCATAATAACAACATGACATAAGTAATTGACCAATTCAAACAAGTATCACAGTACTATGACTGCTGTATTAGTTAGGCACATACATGGGGTTGTTGTTCAATCTGAGATCGTCTAAAAGACATTGCCCCGAACCTTCTTGATGGTATAGGAGCAAATGATTCCTGTAAGAAAGAGATTTCTATTATAATTCTATAGTAACAAAAACTTGCGAAGATGATTAAGTGTAAACAAGAACAATTCATCTAGTTTTCACTTACATGATGTCCGTTCTCCACAGGCTGGAAGAGGTACATGAAAACGAAGAGGTCAAGACTTTTCTTGAAAATATAATCTATATAAAGAATATGAGAAGTGGAAAATAGAGGGTTTTTACAGGTGGTCTTGTAAATGACACCTGAGGTGACATTTTCCGGGAAGCTGAATTACGTAGCGCTTGCTGCCGAAGAATTTTGTCTTCTGCTTCCATGTCAGATACCTTTTCCTCTAGCCTAAATTTAGGAGTAAATAAGTAATGCATACATAGATACTGTTGAAAATGAAAATAAATAGCAAAGAAAAGATTGAAACATTGAAACTTTGGGAAAATAGAGAATGCAAATCGATAACCTTTGCATAGATGTTTTTAACTCGATTAGTTTTGTCTCTGTGTCCACAACCTGCTTAAGCCTCTCTTCACAAAGTCTACTTGCTTCCTCATACTTCTTCTCTGTGTCCACAACCTGCTTAAGCCTCTCTTCACAAAGTTTACTTGCTTCCTCATACTTCTTCTCTGTTTCGTCTATTTTCCTTTCCAACAAATCTACCAGATCCTGTAGAATTTCAATAAATTTAAGAGAGACATAACGCACAAACTTTTAATGGAGAAGAATACATTTTGTGGAAAACTAACATATAAATCTTTGTTTTCAGCAGCAAGTTTGTTGGTCATTTCATCATCAATCGAAAAATCTTCTGCTAATATCTCTTCTTTGAGCATCTGTGGTCCTTCCTTTTGCTCGTTTGGTGAATCATTTCCATCGTTTTCATAATTTTCATTCTCTAATGAACTCACAAGTGCCTGAGAAGAGTCATACTCAGAACAATGGGAAAAACAAACCTAAAACTTAAAAAGAATCAGGAGTGGAGCTATGTCACTGTAACTTTACCTTCAGACGTTCATTCTCTGCTGCAAGATTACTCAACATCTCATAATCAGATGAAGCACTCTCTTTCAATTGATCTGAGATGTTTGAGCTTGTTACGTCGTGCTTTCTGTCTAATGAATCGATTTTCTTCTCCAATGTACTGACCAAAGCCTACGATACGTTGTACTTGTTAAGATATCAATTACCGAGAGAAAACATTGAAATCTCAAATGAACCGCTTTTGCCACAAATCTGGGTCGTCTATCATAAAACAATATCTTGAAATCCTACCTTCAATTTTTGATTTTCAGCTTCGAGTTTGATAATTACACCTTGGTCAATGACGGGAACCTCCTGTTTTACTCGTTCTTCACTTAGCTTACTTGTTTCTTCATATTTGCTATCGGATTCATCAATTTTCCTTTGCAACGAGCTCACCAAATCCTTAGAAGTTAGAAGGAAAATAAATAAGACAGAGAAACCACGATCATATTTTCAAAATCTTTATGACCTTACCTTGAGCTGTTCATTTTCGGCAGCAAGATCATTTGTCATCTCCAACTCCTTAGCAAGTTCTTCAAATTCTAGTTGCATATCTTGTAAAGCAGACTGCAACTTCAAAATCTCCTCACTTTTGGTTACTTGAGTTTCCCCTAGCTGAAGTTTCATATCATTTAAAGCTGACCGCAAATCTTCGACTTCTTGAGTTTTGACTTGCTCAAGCTCCATCTGCATCAGTAGGCAGATCAGATGCTTCACATAGAAAAGGGAAACATCAACAAAAGATCTACTATTGCAAGTTCTGAGATGTGTACCCTCATTTGTTTCTCAAGCTCTAAGCATGAAGTGAGTTCTTCCACTTCCTTTTCTAGCTTAGTCTTAGCGTCTTGGAGGGCACCTGTTTCCTTAGCAGCCTGGAAGACAAAAAAATATCTTAGGAAATCTCAGGATACATTCGAATCTGTGAATTTGTACATAAAATTGACTATAGATCATCAACTTGAGCTCTCAAAAGAGAACCTTAAAAGATTCAAAAAATACTGAGAGAAACTTCCAATCCACAAGTATACAATTTTTCAACATCTTGATGACAATCATGTTGAATATTCACGTACATCTCATGGAAGGTAGGATCGTATAAATTAGGTTTAGAGAAAGAAAGAGCTTTTATTGTTAGCTAAGAGAGAAAGTCACCATTTTAAGCTTCCGCAATTCTCGGTGTGCAACTTTCACTCTCCAGCCACATTGAGTGGTAATCGCTGCTTTCTTCGTTCTCAAATACCGCCGTCGACACAAACATCTTCTGATTTGACTCTGTGGAATCAGTAACACACATGTTATTGATACACAAACAAATTCAAGTATTTGATATCTTTAAGATACGAAAAAGGAGAGATCTTTATCATCAATATGAGGTTTTAAACTTGCTTGAATAATAATCGCTGCTTTTCTCTTCGTCCTGTATTGAAATTCAACTCGAGCAGCCATTGCACGCAACCCAGACTGAATGGAAATAGCTGAAGCACACAACTTTTTAAATGCTGTCTGACATATATATGTCCGTGCCTGCTTCTGAATTCTCACAGAAGCAGCTTCTCTTCTCGTGGCCTTAAACTGAACGCGTGCAATATGTCCTGAAATGAGTTGGGAGAAGCCTTGTTAGACATGAAACTATATTTGACGCCAATAATCTACCCGACGAGCAATCGCATAGAACATGTATTACCTCTACAAAAGGCTTGGATTTCAGTTGAAGCGGACTGCAACAGCAGATATTTTTTGCGAGACAGATACGTAATGACTTTCCTCTGTATAATCCTTGCTGAATGCCCAAGAACTTCCGCTCGGTGAGCATCCAGTTCTGCCATCTGACCTGCCCTAAGAAACACCTTTGTCTTCCCTATCTGTGATTTAAAAAATTTAATGAATCTTGTGCAGTGTAACCAGGCAATATATCCGAAGTGGCATTGCCTGTACCCTTTGTATCTCTTTTTTTGGAAATCACAATGTAAAGGCAGCAATCCAGGAACTGTGTGATAAGTATATGGAAACGCACCTGAAAACCTTTAAGGTCCACTCTTGCTAGAAGCTTTTTGCAAGCATCAACTTCATCAAAGCTATAGAATATTAAGGCCAGAGAGAAAAGGTTTATATCAGTCTAAAACCTTAACGTCTATTTAACATTAGGCTAAGAATTTAACTGCAAAATATGTATTGGAGAATCTACCTTCTCTCCGTTGCCTCTGGGGCCAAAATTCGGAACCTGGTCAAAAATTCATTGAAAGGCTTTCTAGTGGGATATCCAGCACAACTAATCCTAATGGCTTCCATGACCCCCTGAGGTCAGAAAAGTATGCTTCACAACATCACGTAAAGACCGAAAAATTGTCGCAGTTGCAAAAAATAACAGTATATGGTTCTCTGAAACATTAAGCTTACCCCACACCTAAGTTGATGCAGAACATTAACGTTCTCAAATATTTCTGGCTTAAGAACGTTATTTGGCTTAACACAACGTATGTAGTGTGGCTCTGTGGTGTTCAACGTCTCGAGCAAAGATTGTAGTTGTTGCTGTAATTTATAACATGGTGAGAATCACCGGAAAAACAATATAAGAAGAATTTAATGAATTTAACATCATTAGTAGACCTTGAATTGAGAGCCTATTGATGAGAACTTTGATGATTTGGACGATTCCTCTCGCGATTTTGGGAACAACGATGAGACAAAGGAACAATCTGAAGAGTTCATGAGAGATTGATGTTCTCCAACAACATAATCTTTGTTCTTGTCTAAAAATAGTTCAGTCTGATAAGTGACCTGAAGTTGAACATCAATACAGTCATTACACCACATTGACATTTTTGCCATTACTTAAAGACAAACATTTAAGCACAAACTTCTGTAGTAAATTAAATCACTAACATCACCAGCATAATGGCAGATGGTAAAGTCTGTACGAGCCAATTTTGGCTTGGTAAAACGCTTGTGGCTACCAAATGTCTGGTATAGCTTTTCTGCAAGTGTATCATGTGTTGATCTTGGGAACATACTGTAGAGGCATACACAAACTCAGCCACTTATTGAAGAAGTAAAAAGAAATCAGTGAAGAAAGAACATGACGCTTTGGTACATTACCAAGCCTCATCAAGAAGAGCAATAATTCCACCAGGTTTCTGACATTGAACAATTCTGTATTAGGTGCTAGAAATCAATAAATATGTATGAAACTGGAACTGCTAGAAAACGGAATAAAGATTCCAACACCACTCATTGTGATACTACTTACCTTTTCTATAAGGTCAAGGACATCTTGATTATCAATGAACTCTATGTAACTCCAGTCAATCTCTTCTTTAGTATATTCTTCTTGCTCCATCTTGAACACATGCTGTAGAAGAGAGGAACATATGCATGAATATGGATCAGCATAAAATTAGATCAATCAAGAATCAAAAATATGAAAAGAACCTCAGTCTCCAACCTGATTGAAATGCTGCTGCAGCTTCTCGTTTGTCAGGTTTATACAAAACTGTTCAAAACTGCAAAATGTGAAAAGAGAAAGACAACGTTGTAATTGTAACACAAGCATTAAAACTGCTATCAGTTGAACCATATAACAGCTAGGAACAATCAATTATGAGAATAATAATAATATTGTCCCAGACCAGAAAAAAATCTCTAGCTAAGTAGCTAAAACTTAAGAAATCCAATAACAAACCATCTGCTCAATGTTTGAAGAAGACTAAATCAGAGAGCATATAGGCAGCCATGCAGGAAGCAGTATAGGGAGTTTATAAATCAACTCGAAAAAGGAAATTGAACATTTTGGTAGCGTACCGGTTAAGCACCTGTTTGTCTTGAAACTCTCAAATCCATAAATATCCAGGACTCCAATTATGTACTTAGAACTTGAGTCTTGGCCAATGGAATTATTTATCTTAGTCACAAGCCTGGGAGCAATAAATTTGTAAGCTTTCAAAACTTTATATCCCAGGATTGATAATAAGCCCTTAAGAAAGAAGCCGTTATTGTAAACCTACCAATCAAACAATTTAGAATAGACAATCTTGGCAAGAGCATCTCTGCTTAGTGCTGCACTACCGGGATCAAGAGGCTTTGTAATGCTTTCACCACGAGTCACCATCACCCTATTGCACAAGGAGTTCTCTAGAGCTTTCTCATCACACCTACCCAAAAAAGAGCAATCAGGGTTCTACCTCCCATTGACAAGAAACCTGTAATCCGAGAACACATAATAGTGAAGCATATACATGAAAAGTTTTGCAGCAACTTTTAGATGGAACCGGGATTTATCGTCCTTGGGTTCTGCACCATCTGATTCTTCGCTCTTTGCAAACTCAATGTTTCCTAGATGAAGGATAGCAGCAACTACCCGAAAGATTGCATCCTACAAAAGTAAAATGTAAGAAGAGTTATCCTCATTGCTGATCATGTCAATGAAAAAACAAAAGGTACCTGTTCTTCAGGACTAATTCCAACAACGTCCATAGCTTTCCTCGTAGCTAGGTATTCTTTGGAATCATCAATTGCATCCAATGCATGGCAATTCGATTGATTTAGGTAGTGAAATGTGCTTGGTTTCCCTAACTGATACCGCTCAGTTTCCTGAAATTTCAGAACAGAAGCTAGTTTTCAGTATGAATCCCATATATGGCCAAGCACTGGACATACAGAGCCTTCATATGTTCGACCTGATGTAAACATACAAGGGACCATGTTTACCTGTTCTGGCGCAGCGCAAAGCATGTAAAAGCAATGATAGTTTCTTTCAGGATCAGAAACTTGACAAACTCGTGACCTCTCCAGCAAATATGTTCTAATAGCAGCTCCTGAGATTCTTCCCATATGATTGAACTGAATCTCCACAAATTTACCAAAACGACTGCAATATGAGATTTGCCTACATATGTCAAGGTTGACTTCAAGAACATACATAAACTTGAAAAATCAAGAAATGTGAATGACATTCCACCTTGAATTATTGTTTCTGACGGTTTTTGCATTACCAAAAGCTTCTAAAACTGGATTTGACTGCATAACAGGATCATAATACGAGAAGAATAAGAAGATATCTACAGAGAGAAACTCAGTGAGTCTGTCTCTAGTAAGAATGTAGATGCATTGTAAACAGACTATCTACCTCCAAAACTTGCTGTTCGACAGATCGTCCTTCACTCTCAGCTTTTCCACCCATGTATGCAAGATATTGCATGAGCATTTTTGTGCTCTCTGTCTTCCCAGCACCGCTTTCTCCACTCACCAAGATCGCCTGGCTTACTCCCTCGTTGATCATTTTTCTAAATTTATATTCTTGATGATGGTGAGGCCCAAAAAAAAATGATAGTGCAACATTAGTTAAAGTTTCATCTATGCAACAAAAGATTACCTGTATGCAGAATCAGCAACAGCAAAAGGATGTGGGCTTAACTCGCCAAAATCTGTGCCCTTATATTGCTCCATTATCTCATTTCCATATAGGTGGGGTAATCTTTTAAAGGGATTCACAGCTATCAGTATATTCCCTGTGTATGTCTGTAACCATCAAGAAGAAATTAGCTTGCTACAAACACTTCAGAGAAATATTAATGATATTGCTATAACTGTGCAGTAATTTTCAGCAAAACAATGGTAGAGATAATCATAGAATTCATAAGTGGGTGTAATGAAAGAAGGAAAACTGACAAGAGTTACATGCTGAAGCGTACATATATTTCATTTGCATTGTATCTGGCTTTTAGATTGAGAAGAACCCCTGGTTCATGCAAATACGCAAGCTTTGTCATGTCGTCCACACCAAGCTCAGGAAACTCAGGATCCTTGGGGTGGACAGCATTAACCTTTGCCACAACCTACAAACAAATGCATCACAAATATGAGCAATGTATTCTTAAGGTACCTTAAGAACTAACACATTGTCTCGTTGCTTTGGAGAAAAGGGACTAACCGTCTTGGTTTGGCAATTAACTTTGATCTCTTGACCGTTAGCTTCCACAACTTCTCCATCTAGCCAGGCTTCATCTGGATCTTCCACCCAGACCTGTGACCCCACAGTTACCTTCACTGAAGCCTGATTAAAGTAGAATATATTAGAAACAAATAAAAAAAATATTGTCAAGCTTCATTAGCTGGTTCTTTTGTTCTCTTTTAGACACATCTTATAATGAAATCTAAAATGTAAGGGGCAACATAAAAATCAGCTCAAATAGCAATTATGGTTACAGAAGATAAAAAAAAAAAGGTAAAAATGAAGAACACGGAGAAATCGCAATGCAGATAAGAGAAGAGAGACTCGTACCATTATCACGGCCAAATCTGGTCTGATTTTCCTAGAAATGATCCCGAATAAAGATTTCCAACGGGAGAAACATTAGAAAAAATCCCTGAGAACCCAATCAGCTGGTGTTTCCACACCATGGATCCAAACACCATAAATCAAACACAAAACGCTTCTCTCTCTCTACTAGCTTCAAAATCTCTGATCGACGTTATAAATGCGGAAGATTAAGACTACATTCACGTTTTACGGACGATATTTCAAATTTCTCCGACGATTACAGAGACCTTAAACCCTTCGGCTTTTGCCTTCCAATATTTCCCCAGGAAAGCTGGAGATTCTCGCAGAACGTAAGAAATTTTCTCGCGTTTTCCCTCGGAATATTCTCTCCTGGTTTTTTTTTGTTTTTGCCTTGTTTGATGCTTCGTCTCTCTCTCCCTCGTTTCTGGAAAAAGGAAGAGAAAAGAGAATCCACGTAGGCGTGTCAGGTCAGACATTTGATGATCTCGAAATTACCCCTGCAATTATACCGGATTTCAGTTCTAACATTTCTCCTGGACCAAGCCGGTTTATAGTATTCGATTCTAATGGAGGAGATGATGACAACGTGGCGCAAGTTGAGTGTGTCTATACATGGAGCAGAGCATTTTCTTCACTGTTCTCGCTTCGCCAGACGTTAATGGCGGATAGAGGAGCTCTTTCGTTACCGCGAGCTTCTACTTATCTTAGTTTCTCAAACCTCCATGTCTGGCGATTCCACAACCCTAGATCTTATCCTCCCTCTCGTTCTCAACTCCTCTGTTTCTCTTCCTCATGCTCTAGAGTAACTTCGGCGAAGATAATTCAGCTGAACCGCCGGAGATTCAGCTATAAAATATGCGCCGCCGCTGATGACGGTAGGGGATACCGTTTGACGGAAAGGGGAAAAAGGGGAAGGAAGCGGCGGGAGCTATGGGAAGAACTTTTTGAAGATAATGTTGAAGACGATGATGATGAAGATGATGGTGGTGGTGGAATTGGTAGTGCTAATTTTGACCTGTGGAAGATCTTAGAGGAAATTGTAGATAATGTTTGGATTTTAAAGGTAATTAGTTTCAATCATGCATCTTTTAAGCCTTAATTATGAAATTAGCCGGGAATCTACTACTGCTAATTGAAAATGCTGATTGATTAAAGTATCAAAATTGTTCTTTGGTAATGGTTATGGTGATCATGTAAGAAACAGTTAATATCGTTGTGTAGTGAATCTGAACTAGTTTTGATTTCTAACTAGATAGTGTCTTTCTGCTCAAAGATAAGAGAAACGGCTTTGTTGATATATAGCTGCATTTTATTTGCATACACCAGATTTTGCTCTCTTATTGTTGGTGTGGGATCTTTATTGTGTTTGGTTTATGTTCACTTTGTAGGCATTCAAATCGTATGGATATCTCCTCCCATTCATCATCTTATCGCTTTTCTTCAGCACCGGACCCAAAGCTTTCCTCGTGTCACTAGCCGTAGCAATCGGGCCATCATTGTTATTTTATGCGTTCCAGAAGTTGATTGGTTGGGATAAACGCAGAGGTACATCAATAGCAAATCAATTCGGGATAGAGGAAGAAGAAGAAGAAGTGGAGAGAAGTAGTAGCAGGATTCGATACAACCCATCAACCGTTAGAAACAATGTCAATGGCCGTGGAGTTAACCGTAGTTCAGCTGGAATGGCTTCTAAGTTTGGTGGGTGGGACGAGTTAGACGGGCTTGGTACCACCATTCCCGAACGGCCAACAAGCGAACCGAAGAAGAAACCGTTACCGAAGAGGAAGAGAGTAAGAAGAGAAAAGGCAGCAGAACCATTATTGTTGAGATTGTTGGTGTCTTTGTTTCCATTCTTAAGCACATACACAAACATGCTCAAGTGAAAAACCACTAAACCAAAACAAACCAAGTTGTTCAAATTAAACCGAACCGAAATTGGTTAAAAATAGAGAATAATTATGAGCCTCAATTTCAGTTTGAGCATCACCATTTCTTTTCCATGACTTTCCTCTTATCAAGAACATTTATTTCTCTCACTCTCAGACCTTCTTGTTCGATTTCCATGGCGAATTTAACGACGAACGCTAAAACTCGCCTGAGAGGTGTTGTATTCGATATGGACGGAACCCTGACTGTTCCGGTCATCGATTTCGCCGCAATGTATAGAGCTGTTCTTGGTGAAGATGCTTACAAGCGAATCAAAGCAGAGAGCCCTAGTGGGATTGATATTCTGCATCATATTGAGTCGTGGAGTCCTGATAAACAGCAGAAGGCGTATGAAATCATTGCTGATTATGAGAAACAAGGAATAGATAAGCTTCAAATCATGCCTGGTACGGATTCATCTGCTTTATTTTTTTATTTTTGATTTTGTGTTTGCGCTGAGGAAGTGTTAAGGATTTGGGTTTTCGTCTGATAATCTATCGTAAAATGGGTTAAAGATTGAGAATTTCGTAGAGTTAAAGATGAGAAAAGATTGCAAATTCAAGGCTGAAAGATAAAATGAACATTTGTTAAAAGTGAAGACTTTATGGTCTAACGGAGGTTTGACTTTTGTCTTAGAGCCCCACATCACGATTTGAGATCATTCCTTTACTGGTCATTGACTTTATGCTGTTGAGTTCTATAAGATGATTTAGCAGTTGAAAATCTAGAAGGAGTACTGTGTTTCTTTGGCGTTTAGAGGTTTAATTCTCTTCTGATATGTGATCATTTATGTGGCAGGTACTGCTGAACTATGTGGCTTCCTTGATTCCAAAAAGATAAAGTCTGTGGTTTTCAGATACTTCTGTCTATGATTTTTTGTTTTCTTGTTCAGATAACTTGACTGTTGTTACATTTTGTATTTTACTTTATAGGAGGGGGCTAATTACACGCAATGTTCAAAAGGCAATCGACATCTTCCATCAACGTTTTGAGGTAAGAATGTTGAATTGAAGACATTTTGACAGCTGCCTGAGATAGGTTTAGCTGGATCATTCTTTTTTTTTTATCAGAGAGAAGAAATCTGAGGCAGTTCCTTACAGTTATTTTTCATTGTATAGGTTATCTTTTCTCCAGCACTAGGCAGAGAGTTTCGTCCATATAAACCAAACCCAGACCCGCTGTTGCATATATGTTCTACATGGGACATCCAACCTAATGAAGTCATGATGGTTGGTGACAGCTTAAAAGATGATGTGAGTGACAGACATGATGACAAGCCTTTGGTCAACCCTTTCTCCATAGCAAATCGATAAGCAATGCAATGAAAGAAGCTTAAACAATGGATCTTCTCATGCCATTGCTTAAAGATTTTCTATGTGGAAAGGATGCCTACCAACTTTTCAGACTATTTTTCTCACATCTTTACTGAAGATTACAACTGGTAATCGATCTTTCTTTTCTCGATTCTGCAGATAGCATGTGGGAAACGAGCTGGAGCCTTCACTTGCTTGCTAGATGAAACCGGAAGGTATGGACCAGACGATTTTTCTGTTTCCGGTCTGCAACCTGATTTTAAGGTTGATTCCTTGTCCAAAATCCAGAACCTATTGGAGACGAACTTCGACCTGAACCCGTAGTTTTTCCAAGTTCCTCATCTTGTAGTTTCAGTGACCAAATTAGTGTCCTACTCAACACAGTATCTGTTCAGGATAGCCATAAATGTCAAACCACGGAATTCTATGCACTGGCTATCTTTAAGTTGCACAATTGTGTCCCTGCATGGTCGTCTAGCGAACATGTGTGTGAGGGCAAACATTGTTGTTTGTTAAATCCAAAATTTCAAGATTTTTAATATCATCTCTAGTCTCTGAATGGCTGAATCTGTTTCTTAGTAAGTCTTCCAACAATGATAGATCTAGTGTGAAATGTGATCCTGCTAAGTGAAAAAGACTTCTCAATCGCTATTAGTGTTTCTACAAGGAACCAATGAATGCATATATCTTCGTGAAGGTCCCAGTGGGGTCTTTTTGCTTCCCTAGCGTCTGGTTAGCACGGTCAGATTATGGCATGTCTTCGCAGAATCATGATACAAACAAAACATTTGTATTTGATGGTGATCTAATGCCATATTCCCAGAATAATGGCGATTGCAAATAAGATCAACAAGGTAAAGTTGCCTCCGGGAAGAACCCATGGCCTGCAAAATCAGAAGGTTTTGGTTTCATATGAATCCCATAGATAGTTCCAATGAAGAAACAGAGGACTACAGAGAATGTTTTGTATAGTAGGGTGAAGTTACCTGAGCTTCTTTCTGGACTGTTGAATATAAGCCATTGCAGGAGGCAGGACACCAAAGAGGAAACAGTTTGCATAAACACCGGCAAAATCCAGAGCTCTCGAGAACGTTGAGGGAAAGAATGTTGCAATTAGAGCTGGAACTCCAAGGACAAATAGCATCACTACTGCTTCAAACCCATCACGAGCTCTTGCTGGTTCATTGTATGAGGCTCTCCCATTAGTTCTCCTATCACGCTCTTTTGATGAGAAACTTACAGACCCAAGTCTTCCATTTCCATTTGATTGCTTAGACACAAGCTTCCATGTGTCGAGGAGCTGTTTCGGGAAGCTAACAGCATATCCGATTAAACTGGTAGCTAAGGCTGAGAAAGCAAAGCCTTGAACAGCAGATAAGGCAGAAGGATTCACAGATAGAAGAAGAGAGATTGGGTCAATGGTTGAAGAAGGTGCAGCAGGCACAGTGATTCTTGCAAGCCCCAAAACAATTAGATTCCAAGACAACACCATAGCCAATGGCACAACACCGCCTACAAGAATGGCTCTCCGAGCATCTGAAACCGAATCCCCAGCGAGATTGCATATGAAAGGCGTGATCACATGAAACCCTAGTGTCAGTACCATAACAGGAACCGCGGGTAAAACCATGGAGACTTTCCAACATGATTGACCAAATGAGGCTAACACATTGGACCTAGCCACAGATAAACCAATGGCCACAAGTGAAGTTATAGAGAAGAGCATGAGGAAGCAGAGACCCCTGTTGGTGAAATCAATGGCATTGAAAGGGAAAAACCCGATCAAGATTCCGGAAACTAGAGGGAATATAGCATTGGCCAAAAATGGATTCATTGAAGGAAACCATTGAGACACAATGGAGCCAATACCCGAGACACAAGCAACCATCAAAGAGAAACTTAGTGAAGCATACACAAAAGCCACGAAAACTCCAAATTTGTTCCCAAAGGATTTAGTTGCAAGTCCTGTGAAACTAACCTCTGCTGCATTGTCTTCTTCCATTGCTGCAAAGCTGAGCTCAGCCACGAGAAGAATAGAGGAAATGACGTAAACCCAAGAACAAAGTAAAGCAATGGTCGATGGGATAGAACCAGATCTGATAGTTGCAGCTGGGAGGCCGAGCATTCCTGGACCAACGGCTGTTCCGATGATCAAACTAACGGCAGCCCAAAAACTCTTTCCCTTCTTCGTTTCGTGGGTAATCTCCAAATCATCCATTTTTTCTAAAGTCTCCGACTTTTCATCTTTGACGAACTCAGAAGACACGATAGTTGAGTGAGGCTCATCGTGGTCGCTGCATTTGACAACTAAAGGTGAGTAGAGAGAGCCATTCTGCGAAATGGGTTTCCGGTAATCTTTGGTAAATTGGGTTGGAGGCGAACTCTGAAAATGACGACAGTCGGGAAACTTGGGAAAACTCAGGCGAGAAGAGAGTGTACGAAGGACATTTTGGGGAAAAAGATTGAATTTTGAAAATGTGGGCGTTGCTGCAATGGGAGCTAGAGAATGTTGGCGAAAAGGAAGAGCCATTGATGCGATGTGCAAGATTCTCTGTCAAGTGGACCTGATTTGATTTTGTTGGTATCAACTTTTGGAATCTTAAGGCTGTCTTGTGAAGATACCTATTTACTCTTTAGTGTCTTTTTAGGGCTTTGTCTAATAAACCAGACATGAGGAATTGGTCTAACCAAAAGGATTGGATTGGTTTAGAAACAAATTAAAGGTACAATATCTATCTTTGATTATTTGCCTTTCATTGGAGTGGTCTAATCATTGGATTGATTACCGCTAACACTAGACACAGCCTAAAACTCAACTAATAACTAATCTTCATGTAAATAAAATGTCTTATGCCAAATCAATAGTGAGTTGCACAAAACAGAGAATGTAAGGATGGACATAGAGTAGTCTTTCTATGCCAAATATTTAAGCTAGATTGCTAGAACTTAGTTTCGACATCAAAGAATGTCGGTAAACGACAAGACTTTAGAAGCAGCAGCAGCAGATTTGGCCTTCTCCTTATTCCGTTCAACTTTGAAGTCCAACAAAGTTAGCTCCATATTCTTGACCCGTTCCTTCAATTCTTGGATCCGGAGACCACCAGCAATTGCTTTCTTCCTCTCAATATATATCCGGATTGGATTGGTTCGGGTTTGAATTGTAGAGAGAAAGAGGAAGATGGTTGATATTTGGTTGATTGATATTCTCGCAAACAGAAAAAGACATACAATACAATGTGTTTGCTAAACTGATCTAAACCAAACGGAATTACAAAATAAAATAGTTATACCGAGTGACTGAACCGAAATTGATCAAACCAGATGGATAATAGAGTACATGTCACATGCAGCAATAGTTTCTTTAAGATCGCAGGAGTTTCCTAAGAAAAAGGAAGAGAAAAACCTTAAGTTTACTAAAAAAAGGCAAAAGAGAAATATCAAGCTAAAAATAGATAAATACTATGGGAAAAATTATGATTTGTAAGCGTATGTCCTTCTCCAAAATCTCGCTTTCGAGGGTGGGGAGAGAGTAGAAGAGAAATATCAAATTTCCCTTCAAAAGCCTCTCCTCTCTTTGTTCAAGTTTTTTTCCTTGGATGTGCATGTTTCTTGTGGAACAAGGCAGTTCTGTTTTTAAGTAAAATTCATGGCGACGGATTCGTTCATCAAGTTAAATCCAATTTCCTTTAACCGTGCCCGCTTCGACCTCCGAGATTTTGCTGGCATAAGTCCTAAAAGCATCTCTTCTCTGTGTTGCATTAGCCCAAGATTGATATCTTGCAACCATTTCAGCCCGAGAACATTGATATCCGGCGAGAATGGTAACATATTGTTTTCCAAGAAAAAGATCCCCGCGTTTGTCCGATGTCAGGTTAGTTCAAAATCATTAGAAAATTTAATCTTTTTTATCGAACATAGTTAATTTTCTTGAATTGTTTAATCCAGACAAGTCTTGGGATCGGAAGGAACCAAAAATGGTGGGAGAAGGAATTGAAACCGAACATGAAGTCGGTTACATCACCGCAAGATCTTGTCGTCTCTTTACGTAACGCTGGAGATAAACTTGTCGTTGTTGATTTCTTCTCGCCTAGTTGTGGTGGCTGCAAAGCTCTTCATCCCAAGGTAAGCCGGTCTTAATCATCTGAAAAAAATAAACCGGGGACAGCTTTTTACACGAAAGATCTTAAGAATAACTATTTACCAAATTAAGCAAAAACTATTTATAGGATTTAATCAAAATTAACTCAAGTTATGTTGACATTGTGAGTTACTTTAGGTACAGTATCTTGGATTTTATATTTTTATCGTAAATGTGACTTAGATATATATATATTTTCAGATATGTAAAATTGCAGAGAAGAATCCGGAAGTAGAGTTTCTACAAGTGAATTATGAAGAACATAGAAGTTTATGTCAAAGTCTTAACATTCATGTTCTTCCCTTCTTCCGCTTCTATCGTGGTTCCTCTGGCCGCGTTTGCAGCTTCAGTTGTACTAATGCCACGGTATCTACGATTCTATTCATTTGTTCATTCCATTAACAACTCGAAACTTGATTGTTTGTTTGGATTTACATTTATCATTTATGTTTATATTAGTATTGTTCACATTCAAATAAACCCACAAACCATGTTACGTTAAACAAAATCTGTGTTCATTGTAAACATAAATGCAAAACACTTGAGGGTGTGGAATCTGGATCCCTTTCAGAATGGCTTTTTTTTGTATTTTACAATTTACATATCACACTTTTGAAACTTAAATGTTTTATTTTTTTGTATTTTACATAAAAATAAAACATTAAAGTTTCAAAAGTGTGATTTAAAAAGTAAAAAACGCAAACATAAAAGTTGCATTTGTAAAAATCAAAACCTAATTAAACATGAAATGCACATTTTGTTGTTTTGTTTTTGCAGATAAGGAAATTCAAGGAAGCGTTGGAGAAGCATGGGAGGGAGCAATGTAGCATTGGAGAAACAAAGGGGCTTGAGGAGAAAGAACTTGTCGCCATGGCTGCAAATAAAGACTTGTCATTCGATTATAAACCCACATCGTGTGGAAATATCCAAGAGCAAAAAAAGAAAGAAATATTTCTCCCGAAATCTCCAACTTTTAATAAACAAAAAGAAGTAGAACATTCTCTACTACTAGTTAGTCCTGCTCCTGCATGAATGGTCTAGCATTGCTGTTACCATTTGCTTGTGTGATTCAATATAGAGTAGTCATATGCATATGTGTATAATGTTAATTGTAAATGCAGGTTCATTTGGGGGGTATAATTGTGTTAAAGTTTCTTGTTTAATTATGTAAGGTGAGATAGACTCGTATTTATATTTTAATCTCATTATCGAAAATAAAATAATGTATGTTGTCATGTTGTTTGAAAGAAAAGAGTAGTGTAACACTAACACATGGCCAAACTATACGTGTCGAAGTTACATGAAATTGTGAGATGTGATAATTTTCAAACAAAGTTTCAATAAGAAGTCACAATCGTATAGTTTCGATAAGTTTTTGTAAGAATGGGACCCACTCGTATCTTACAAAAACCAAACACTCCGTGAAGTGGGTCCCATGTAAACAAAGTTAATTAATCTTTAATAAACTGATTGGTAGTTGTTTAATTATCGATCACTCTTCTAGATTTGTCTTTTTCTATAATTTAATGTCGGAAAATTGACAAAAAATCTTATTCCGTATCATTCTCTGATTCTAGAAATATCTCTCTAAATTAGGGTTTTTTCTCATAAACAAATACAGTGCTAATTTCATATGTAAACACATATTTTTATAGTTTTTGTTAATATAATGGTAATCACATTATTATTGTGGCTAATTTCGTTTGTAGTGCTGTAGTCTTCTTAAGAACCGACCCGTGAATTTCTCCTCTTTTCTCTCTGTTCCATCTCTTAATTTTTTTCTCCAGATTTTGAATCCCTAAGACAAAAATAATAATAACAAAGCTTAAAGAAGTCATTACAGAATCATGAACAATCCATTATTATCAATCTCAAACCCAGTAAAGTTCTTTAAACCACCAATTCCGTACAGAATAAGCTTAAACACCACCATTAACAAGAAACAGAAGCATCAAAGCAAAACCCTTGTCGTGAAATCCAACAAAAGGTCTACAACATCATTGACTAGTAGTGTCTCGCTGGTTAGAAGGAGAAACAACAATGGCGATGGTGAAACGACGCTGGTTAAAAAAGTGGGTAGAGATGAAAAAGGACAAACGGTTCTGTTGTGTGCTTTAGGGTATTGGGTTCAAGGGTTAAGGTGTTTCTCATGGCTTGCTCTTAACTTCCATATGGCTCATTGTCTTAATCTCAAGCCATCGACGCTTCAGCTTGTACAGTACACTGCTAGTCTTCCCATGGTTGCTAAGCCTCTCTATGGAGTTCTCTCTGATGTTCTTTATATTGGCGGTGCTCGTAGAGTTCCTTACATCTCCGTTGGAGGTTAGTTTTCTTTCTCCAACTGTCCCGGAAAAAACGGTCTCTTTCGCATTATGCTCCAAATGGTCCAATATAGTGTTGTCTCAGTGCTTTTGCAGGGTCTAGCATGGGGTTCGTTGGCGATATTCCCTGGTGCTAGAGAAGTTCTTCCTTCACTTATGGCATTTATTCTGCTTAGTAACCTTGGAGCATCCATTACTGAAGTTTCTCAAGACGCTCTTGTTGCGGAATACGGTTTAAGATATCAGATAAATGGTCTTCAGTCTTATGCACTTATGGCTTCAGCAGTTGGAGGAATCCTTGGGAACTTACTCGGTGGATATTGCTTACTCAAGACACCTCCTAGAATCTTGTTTCTTGCTTTTACAGCTTTGTTATCTCTTCAGCTCATTGTTTCTTTATCTTCTAAAGAAGAATCTGTTAACTTGCCACGGATCGGAGAAGTAACTCCAGAGATAAGCTCTGTTTTGGGGATCGTAAAGAAACAGTTTTTGGATCTTAAGGGAATTGTTCAGGTAGATGAAATCTCCCAGCCTTTGATTTGGATAGTATCTTCCATTGCATTGGTCCCTCTTCTCTCAGGATCAGTCTTCTGCTACCAAACTCAAGTTCTAAACCTTGATCCTTCAGTTATTGGTATGTCAAAGGTTATTGGACAGTTGATGCTTCTCTGTTTAACTGTTGTTTATGATCGTTACTGGAAGAAACTTCCCATGAGGGCGTTGATCCATATCGTGCAACTCCTGTACGCGTTTTCATTACTGTTTGATTATATCTTGGTGAAGCAAATAAATCTCGCGTTCGGGATCTCAAACACGGCTTTTGTGCTCTGTTTCTCTAGTGTAGCGGAAATTCTTGCACAGTTCAAGATTCTTCCTTTCTCTGTTTTGCTAGCAAATATGTGCCCTGGAGGCTGTGAAGGATCAATCACTTCTTTCCTTGCTTCTACTCTGTGTTTGTCATCAGTTGTAAGCGGATTCACTGGAGTTGGAATGGCTAATATGATCGGGATAACATCGAAGAATTACTCAAACCTGCCTGCAGGAATTCTGATACAGTCTTTGGCAGCTTTGGTGCCTTTGTGGTTTATTCATTATGTTCCAATGTTAGAGCCTGGTTTTGAGAGAGAAGGGAAGAGAGCTATGAGTAAGAAAAGCAGAAGGAATAGACGTGTAGGGAGAGTCATAGGTCAGGAAAGTTTTGCTTACCGGCGGGAAAGAGAAACATAAACAAGAATCAGTCTGAGTTATAGTTAGAGCTAGTTCTTCAGCTGACATAACATTGTTTCTTGGGAGGAGAAGATTTTGTGCCCATGTAAGTAAGGATGGATACTGATGTTGGTAAACATAAAAGTCCCAAGATTGACAAGAATCTCATAAATCCAATCAAAGCAATGTTATATCTCAGTTCACACCAATCTTGCTGCAGCAACTCCAAGAATCTCCCCACTGTTTCATTCATCGTTCTTGGTTTGGAGACATGAGATGTCATTTCTTCCAAGACAAGCCAACGCACAGTGTAATATCTTGTACTAGGATAACAATGACCTAGAAATGAAATTAAAGTTTTGGTTAGACCATTTTTTGAATAGTAATGAAATTGCTATGTAATGAAAGAAAATTTAGGATGTGAATTAAAGTTTTGATTAGACCATTTTGAATAGTAATGAAATTGGTATGTTATTTTGTAAGAGATTTACGGTTTTCAGAAAGATTGTTTGAATAGATTTATTAGCAAATTGGAATATTCAGTGGCTGAGATTAAAGATTCCGATGATCTTGTGGTTGTGATTTTAGGAACCTAGTAAATTAGGAGGTGTCACTTTAGGGATTAATGGTTTTGCATAGTTGATTTCTCTATTTAAGAGCAACTCTGACTTCTCTATTGCTTCATTACTCGAAATCCTATGTTCCTCCTTGGCTCTTCCACCTCCGATCACCTACCACAACAAGTTTTTCTCCTCCTTTTTTCGAGTCTTTCTCTTCCCCTTTTCAAAATTTTTGACCATCCATCATGTTTCTATATCATGAAGGGAAACCATCATCGTCACAAAGTTCATTCTTTCCGAGTAACACTTTTGGTAAGATTTCTAACACATATATCACGTTTAAACTATCCTCTAGAGTTTAAAATAAATCATATATGTTAGACATTGTTCAACATTAAAATATGGTGGAGGCAATAGATCCAAAGTTTACTAGACCACTTATTTTTGCCGATCAACGACGGTCAATGGCCAAGTCATATTCTCAAATTTTTTTCTAGTAGTGATCCGAATACTCTGACCTTCTCTCCTAGTCTAAATAGGATTCTAGGAATCTATCTTTGACATCAAAGATTTTGATATGAACATCTAAGTGAGCAGGGTCCAAAAATTAAATATTAGTCTAAAAAGTGTAATTTTCTTTATAATTTATTTTTTGGATAAAAAATGAAAGTTTTTGTAAGTTAATATATTGATATAATCACTTTCAAAGATTTCATATATCAATATAAGGAAATGAATATTCTTTTATGTTATAAAAGATATATTTTATCCAAAAGTGATAAGAGCACTTGAATACAAATGTGGATTGTACTGGCATAGAAACAAATCTTTTATATATTAATTGAGAAGTATATTTCAGAGTCTAATGGTAAAATTTTAAGGAAATTACCAAATAAATGACATTAGAAATTAAATACAAATAATTTTTCATTTATTTTCCTTTAATTTAAATAGAAATGTATAGTTCCTTTTTGCTTGAAAAAAAATAAAATATAAAAGGAAACATACATTTATATTTAAATTAATGAATATAATAAAATATATTGTATTTAATGGAAACGTCATTTTGGTAACTTTCTTATAAAAAAAATAACGAGAACAACAGTATCATCTTTGGATACCGTTACCTGTTAACAAATGAAAACCAAGTTATCAGA
>Ga0041059_1000123_pt1 | contig 45737 bp, 35 predicted proteins | sample AraColnosormetaG_FD_56232 | JGI IMG/M metagenome (GOLD analysis project Ga0041059, IMG submission 56232) | Arabidopsis roots microbial communities from North Carolina, USA - Col MF nosort | ecosystem: Host-associated > Plants > Roots > Unclassified | place: USA: North Carolina | collected...
TTAANAAAANAAATTTAAAAAAAAAAAAAAACAGAATCAGGTCAAAATTAAAATTTTGTTTAACTCGATTCTTTGGACTTTGCAACTTTAATATGGGTTGATTTATCTAAACTAGAGTCTTTAAAGAGATTAAATTCAAAAACTATTGTATTCTGCAAAGAGCAACGTGACATGAAACAATTAATAAGTTAAAAGTTGCACAGAATTATATGAAAATAAACTAGATGAAATGTAGTAGTACTTTGATCTCAAACTCCAGGAAGTCCCTTTTCGTTTGCAATCAAACTTCAGGAAACACAACTTCTATCATACTTTCTTCCCCAAGAAAACTCTTCAACCGTTTAACCTCGTCATCACTTTCTCCATATTCCAGAATCTGCAACTCCTTCACTTGGTTCAGAGGCATGGAGACATCGAGTGGGTAACCATTCAGATCCTGAAGAAGTATCAATCGATAAATGTATGTTAACTGATCAACCTCTAAGTTCGTGTGTATATTTATTTGGTCTTAGGTTTTGCATACCTCGATGATGAGAGTTTCAAGCTTTGGAGACTGTTTAAGTATATCTGCAAGCAATTTCCAAGCTCGTGTTTTCTTAGTCCCAAAAGATAAACTAACCAGATTGTTGAATACCGGTAGAAGTAGCCCATATTTACAGCATGAATAGATCACCTGAAACACAATCAGAGTTTAATAATAATGTCCAAGAGTTTCCAAACGATATAGAATAAATTGACTAACTTACTCCAACCGAATCGGGAGATAGACTAAGGATCTCAACATTTCTTATTCCCATAATGAGTTTGGTTACATCCGGGCTCTCGACATGTTCAGCCTTATCAAGATTCAGATAAGCTTCAACAAGGGATTCCAAGTTAACTTGTGGATACCCATACAAGGCGTAATCAGAGTAGTCAAGGTACTCGAGATTTGGCAGGTCAAATGAGATTACGCTCTCAAAATGATACTCGTAGTGAACTGATAGTCTCTTGAGCGTAGGACTCGATATGGTGTAAGGCATTGATTCGCCATTTTGATTGAGATATAACGCCTCGACCACCGGGCAACCAGCAAGAAGCACATTAGACAACTCTCCAAAATCATCAAAGAAGACGCTATGGATGAAGAGAAACTTAAGAGATGGAAGTGACACATATGAAGGAAGCTTTCCAAGAAAGAGACGTGTGCCTAGTGTCAGCTTAACCAGTGTTTTGCATGTCAAGAGCTGAGGAGACAGAAAGTGTAAACCACGATCATTGATCCTTAGTACCACTTCTGAAACACCGCGCCCTACGACATTCGATATCCAGCGGCCCACACAAGCCTTTCGTTGTTCATCGTCCCTGCCAACATGACATTTTAGTGACAACTTCCTGATCGGATAATCACACTGCAAAGCTACTGTTCGATCCACCAAATCCTTAAAGCTCTCCGGAAACACATAGCTCGCTTCTTGTTCACCCATTCCAGAGACAGAATCGTCAAACTCGAGGGTATCCACTAATTTAAAGAGAGTCCTCCACTTTTTAGAAAGAACCGATGTTGAAACAGCCTGTTTTGTCGCAAGTAATGACAAGATTTTGCCCAGAATCTCGTCAGGGAGCCAGTTGATTGCATCTCTCGGGCCAGTATCCAACTTTTTGGCATCCATAGAGATAAACAACAGTACCTGAAACATCAAGTGATTCAACTGCCTTGAATTAACACATAAACCAATAATGTATCCAAAAATCGACCTAATTTCACGAAAATGTATAACCTAGTCGTAGAAGCTCAAAATTGCTTGAATTCTCTAAAGAAGGTGAGAAATTGTAAGAACAAGAGACGTTACGAAGATCAGAAAATATCAAGTTTCCGTTAAATCCAAAGGAATGAACAAAAGCAAACGAAAGTAACGATGCTAACCAAATCCGTACACGATGTTCAAGCGGTGGAGGACGGCGGAGAGAAAGAGACACTAGTGATCGATTCTCAAGAGCAATTCTGGGTAATTAGGAATTTCGTTTTAAAACCGATCGGTTATATGTGGATATGTTAATTGAACCGAACCAAACATCAATGGAAACCGACGCGTACCGAAATCAATCTGGACATTTAGATTGATTTTTAAGTTGTGGATAACTACCATAGTGTTTAGTCATTTGACAATTAGGTAAGTACTTTGCATTTTAACATGTGACTTAAGTACATTTTAACATAAGCTTTTTTATGCCTCTCGGAAGTCGGAAACCAGCTAATTTATGAGAAATAATATCAAAAATTACAACTTTTATAACATTTATCTAAAAACATGAACGATTCTCTAATGTTACGTTATTACGAGATTTAAACTCTTGAATTTGCAAAATCCGTGTTAGGAGCCATACAATCAGATTAATTCATCAAGCTATATACTAAAACTGTGCTCCAAATCCTCATGACATGATGCAAATCTACATGGTCGGACTATATAAGTATATATAAACCATATATTAGTTTTACATCAAAACCATTGATATAGGTTGATATTATTAAAAAAAAAAAAACCTTGTGACAGTTTCATGCATGGCTTTAACAGTCATAAAAGAAGGCATTACACATATAATCAAAGTCCCAAGCACCCTTATTAGACAAGCTAAATCACATTCTCAGATCTTGAGATAGAGTAATCCAGAGGTACCATCGAATCCTTTGGATCTGTAGAACTTTGCATACTCTGTAATAGTAGTGTCTCTATAATTAGGAGGGTTTTCTTCAGACAAAATCTCTTTGATGGGTCCATAAACTCGAGGATTCGCCATCAAATACGAGCTGAAGAAACATGCCACTGAAATTCTCGGTCCAGCTACATTGGCCAAAACCCTATGCTCCACGCTTATGAACTTGTCGTTTGTTATAAGCTGCACCCAATGAGGTAATAAAAGTCAGATTTATATTAGTCCATTGATTAACCACTGATAAAAAACCAAAAGGGTTAGTTAGTTAGCCTGAAGAAGATCTCCAACGTTAACAACAAGAGCTCCAGGGACAGGAGGAACATCAACCCAATATTGGTCATGAAGAACTTGAAGCCCTCCGATATGGTCTTGAAGAAGAATAGTGAGAAAAGAGTTGTCGGAGTGTTTCGTTAAGCCTAGAGTAAGGTCGGGTTGGGGACATGGCGGGTAATAATGGCCGAGCAACAGCAAGGAGTTAGTGCAATCCATGTCCTTGAGGTGATTAGTGTTTAACCCTAGAGCTTCCGAGAGAAGCTCGAAGAGTAATTTACCCAATTTCATCACTTCCTTTGAGTACTCAATCATCATCTCCCTGAAAAAATGTCCACCAAAATCTTTAAGACACACTAATGAATAATGGGGGCGTAAAAATCTTCAACGAAATCCTAGCGCTTATAACTATTTGAATAAGTTATTATTGGATTTATGTATTTCAATTGTTATAAAAATTTGTTAAAAAAGAAAACGTATTATTGGATTAATATTCGTCTAACGAGTAGTGAAACACTATTCGACCATATATAATTTCTTCGGACCGAGGAACACAACATGTTACAAAAGCAAAAATAGTCAAACTCGTAATTTAACAAATTTGGAAATCTTACCCACAAGTGGCGGGTAAGTCCTCCGGTCTCGGGGGATCTGGTGCTGTATAACAACCAAGTGTATCTCTCCAATTCGCCGCCGGTGAGCTAAACAGATCGAAGTTGCTGCTGTATACCATCTTACTAGCTGGATCTCGAGAGTAAAACCCTTTCTTCACTTCAGTGTCTTGCTCGTGAAACTCACGAATCCCATCTATCATCTTCTCCAACACATCCATCGGGATCCCGTGGTTGATCACCTGGAAAAATCCCCATTTCTCTGCCGCGTCTCCGATCTTCTCCACCAAGCTCCGCCGCGTGATCGAGTCCGTGCCACCTCCTTTGAGATCGATTGTGGGGATGGAGAAATCAGAGGAGGAAGGTGGTTTTGGACTTGTTAAAGTAGCCGGAGGTGCACGAAATATCGAAGGAATCTCTGTGATTCCGGCGTCGATAAGGCCTTTCACGCCGGTTTTAGTCTCGTCGAAAGCTTTGAGTAGAGTTGAACGATCAAGTGCAGCAACTTGGGGAAGTGATGACTCCATTGCTTTTAGCTGAAAATGCAATTGCCGTTGGTTTGAAGTTGGATCTTAATACTACAAGTTGTCAAAAGTTTCACGAGTCAACGACGAAGATAGATGAGAAGAAGTACATGTCTTAGTTAAATTATTCACGTTTCCCACGTGGGGAAAAACCGGGACAAGAAAAAATAATGATAACAAAAAATAGGAAAATGGAGATGCGGGGTATCGATCCCCGTACCTCTCGCATGCTAAGCGAGCGCTCTACCATCTGAGCTACATCCCCGATGACGAAAATGTACAATTGGTCAAAATAAATTAATATACGAACTATACTAGTATCATATTCAACAGCTCATTTTGTCACGTTTATATATTGTATATACAATAATTTTTGTTATTATTTTATTTTTGGCCATCAGCAAGACCTTTTTAAAAAATCGCAACAATAATATTATTCAAGTATTCGGATAGTGGCTCTCGCGTCGAAATGTTTTGGAAGCCTGCGTCACTATCATGGTTAATGGCAAGTTGGCAACAACTACATGAGGTAATCCTTTGTCAAAAATAAATAAATTGAAATCTCTGATAAAAAGATAAAATATAGATTCTGTTCTAATACGATATTTAGTCGAAACTAATAAAAGAGTATATACGAACTTTTTAATGTCTTTGTAATTTGTAAATTCCGTTGTAGTTTTGTAAATTTAAGAAAGTTTTGTTGCCCCAAAAAAAAACGAAATTAAAAAGGAAGTTTTATTCGTTTGATTATTAGTTTATTTAGCTTCTTTTATTTCACCTTTGGGCCTTACACATCAAATCAAACTTAAAAGTTAAAAGGAAAACTTTGGGCCTTGGCCTCTGGGTTATATACTCTTAAGGCTTAACCCGACGGCGGTCAACTACCGGCCTGAAATAACCGGTTTTTATTTTTCCTTTGTTTCTCTTTTCAAAGTGCTCACTTTCCCGGTGACTCTTTAGTCAAAATTTCAAATTAATTCCTCTAAGGTGCCCTAATCCCGGCTGCTCGTCGGGGGAAAATAACCCGGCAGGGATTGAGCAACAGCGTGAGTCCCAAAGTGAGAGACAGTGTGAATCCCAAAGTGAGAGAGTGAGTGTTTTAGCGACAGAGAGATATGGCCGGATTAACGAGAACGGCCGGTGCTTTTGCGGTAACTCCACACAAGATCTCCGTTTGCATTCTCCTGCAGATATACGCTCCTTCCGCTCAGATGTCTCTTCCTTTTCCTTTCTCTTCCGTTGCTCAGCACAACCGCCTCGGCCTCTACTTGCTCTCTCTTACTAAGGTTTCACTCTTCGATTTCTCTCGAATTGCAATATCTTGTAGTTTTTTGAGGTTTAATTCAGCAATGTCTTTTGATTCTTCTGAGTTTCCTGGCCCGTCTCTCATACCCGAAGTTGTATCGAGTTTCTTTATTGCATTTCTTAGAGCTTCTTTGCTAATTTCTGAGATTGATTTCAGCGATGTCTGTTGTAACGATTTCACGGCTCAAAACTCTTGTAACTTATGTTGATTTCATGAGTGAATAATGAATTTGCTGGTTTCGTGTGCTAACAAACTGTTCTTTTCCCTGACGAGATTGATATTCATGCTGCAGTCTTGCGATGATATATTTGAGCCGAAGCTGGAAAAGCTCATCAACCAGTTGAGGGAAGTTGGTGAAGAGATGGACGCGTGGCTAACTGACCATTTAACTAATAGATTTTCCTCTTTGGCTTCACCAGATGATCTATTAAATTTCTTTAATGACATGCGAGGTTAGCTACTTGCTTGCTTAAGGTCTGTTTTTTCTTCTTTTCCATCATGTTTGACTCAAATTAGTTATCATTTCTTTGTATGTAGGAATACTTGGGAGCCTTGATTCAGGAGTCGTGCAAGATGATCAGATTATTTTGGATCCCAACAGCAACTTGGGAATGTTTGTTCGTCGTTGCATTTTGGCATTCAACCTTTTATCGTTCGAGGTATTGAGCTTTTTACGTTTGTGTTATTCTTGTTTTATTTTGAGACTGAATAATATTAATATTATTCAACATGACGTGTAGTTTGAGGTTTTGCTTGAAGGACGCGGATTTGTTAGCTTTTTCGTCAGCCACTTAATTGTGTCTAAACATCTATGTGAAGTTTGTTTGTTTCTTGACCCACTACAATGGAGTACTTGTCTAGGCTAGACTTAAATGTAGACGCATGTATAGGTACATTAAAATATGATATCTAATGGCAGAACTCTGGCTGGTCTGGTTGAAGTGTAATATCTAGCTGTAGTGTTCTTGATTGCTGCAGAAACACATAAGTGAATGTTTGAAAGAACCGTCCATTTCATTGATATGTGCAGGGAGTTTGTCATCTTTTTTCAAGTATTGAAGATTACTGCAAAGAAGCCCATTCAAGCTTTGCTCAGTTTGGTGCACCTAATAATAATCTGGAGTCATTAATACAATATGATCAGATGGATATGGAGAATTATGCAATGGATAAACCAACTGAAGAAATAGAGTTTCAGAAAACTGCTAGTGGAATTGTCCCTTTTCACCTTCATACACCAGATTCACTTATGAAAGCGACAGAAGGTATCCCTTATGGTATTCACCCAATTCAGAGAAAACCTAGAGTTTTTCAGAGTCTCAGGTGCTAGAAAACTATGAGGAAATAGAGTTTTATATTCATGATCAGGCTGCAATTTAGCTGCCACTTTTCTCATATATGTTTGGTAATGTATTTTTGCTGATGATTAGCATCAGTCATAGGATCAACGTTTTATCAAAGTCTTTCGATGTGTTTGTATGAAGCTTTTTCAGACTTTTCTTTTTTAACAGTTGGGCTTCTGAAGATATTTCCCTTTTTCCCTTTTGTAATGTAGAAACGATCTACTAAGAAATTAATTTTGTCGGTTTTTTATATTTTTGTTTCATTCTTATGCTTTGACACTCACTTGTCTTGTAAGGATCTCAATGTTATAATAATGCACAGAACACATGAAACATTGCAGGTTTGCTACATAATAGGAAGGAAACATCAAGGACCAGCAAGAAAGATACAGAAGCTACTCCAGTTGCTCGTGCCTCAACAAGTACACTTGAGGAATCTCTGGTAGATGAGTCATTATTCCTTCGGACAAATTTGCAGATACAAGGCTTTTTAATGGAACAGGCCGATGCAATTGAAATGTAAAGTCTCTTTTTCCTTAGTATTTATATATTTCTGTCATAAGTATTGCTAGTTTTTAAACTTTCCATCCCCTTGTAATTTGATGTCAGCCATGGAAGTTCAAGTTCATTCTCTTCAAGTTCCATCGAAAGTTTCCTTGATCAGCTTCAGAAATTAGCCCCTGAACTGCATCGTGTAATGTCTTGCAATTTTGTATTTTATTTTCAGTTAAATCAGAAGTTAATCATTCTTTCAGTGCTTTGATTCTTACATCACGACATGCAACAATGCAGGTTCACTTTTTGCGTTACTTGAATAAACTTCACAGTGATGACTACTTTGCTGCTTTGGATAATCTCCTCCGTTACTTTGATTACAGGTAATCTGTACTTTTTGCTAATTTTCTCTGTTTCCTAAAAATTTATGTTAAGAATAATATTACTGCCGAAATCGTTTATTGTTTGCATGTGACTCCTGTAAATATCCAGTTGTGTTTGCCTGTTAGATATTTGGCACTAGGAACGTTGTTTCAAACATGAGCTGATCCATGATCCATTGCCTTAAAGTGCAGGGACTGAGGGATTTGACCTTGTTCCTCCTTCAACTGGCTGCAGCATGTATGGAAGGTACGAGATTGGTTTGCTATGTCTGGGAATGATGCATTTCCGATTTGGGCATCCTAATCTGGCTCTAGAGGTGAGAATTCATTCTCCCGAGAGCTTCTATAGCTAAAAACTTGTTCTTGACGTTTAGAATCGTCTCTTGATAGACCAAATTGTACTTTGGATAGTTTACTGGGCTGTTGGTGAGGCTAATAATAAGAGATGCCCATTTTTGATGTATCTTGAGTGAGTTAACCCCACACTATTCTTCACCTTAGATCATACTTCTGTGTATATACAGATTTTACTCGTAGGATGCTTTAGAAAGTTGAAAATTTGCTCATGCAAGCAATGATGTGTTTGAGGTGGGGCAGACTTAATGCGATTTTTTTGCTATCAACTTCACATTTATAGAGTCTTATCATTGTTTGGTTTGCTCATAATATGGTTTCTCCTTAACCACAGGTTTTGACAGAAGCTGTGCGTGTATCACAGCAGGTATATTCTCACTTTATCATCCGCTGTTAGTTCAGTTTATAGTACTTTTGGAAGAAAGTGGCGTGTTTGACGAATTCCTGCACGATGTTTAGGTTTATGAAAGTTTCCTTAAGCTGAATCTTGAGCTAGTTTCTTCTATTGTTATATCACCAAGTTCTGCAAAGCGATTTTTAGGGTGTCTCATGGGTCAGTGCATTCTTACCAGATATGAAAATTTGTTGTATTCGGAACATGCTAGAAGGATCACATCTCTATTGTTTGGCTTTATTATGCAATTCATAAGCAACACTAAAGCTTGCATTGTTTGAAGAGACGTTTGTACAAGCTGTAATTCATTTATGTTAATTAAAACTTTTTTTTTTTTTAATTCTGCAGCTTAGTAATGATACTTGTCTAGCATATACGCTAGCAGCAATGAGCAACTTGTTATCGGAAATGGGCATTGCAAGTACCTCCGGTGTTCTCGGATCCTCATACTCACCCGTCACTAGCACTGCGTCTTCATTATCTGTACAACAAAGAGTGTACATACTTTTGAAAGAGTCTTTGAGGAGAGCTGACAGTCTAAAGTTAAGACGCTTAGTGGCTTCTAATCATCTTGCGATGGCTAAATTTGAGTTGATGGTAAAGTCTTTACTTAACTGTGATGAACATAGCTCTTTCCTTATTTATTTATGATATATCTCTGATCTGTCGTGAGAATCTGGGGTATGATTTTTCATTTAGAACCTGGTGTGTCTCTCATATCTTTTGATGCACAAAGAACCTGTGAATTATCACTGTGCTCGCAGCAATTCTAGTTCTTTATAGTACTCGAAAAAATGTTAACATGTGAGGGAAATATATATAGAAGAATTTGTGACGTCGCTTATGAGAAAAAGAAAACACAAAAGAAAAGTGATGAAGCACATTTGATAGATAGATAGGAAGAAGCTGGAGCAATTAAAGTTTTTTTTGTTTCCATAGAAAATTATTTCAGCGTCTGAATTTTCTAATGAGAAAAATGTGATGTATAGAGAAAGAAATCACCAGTTTTCCTTTGGCATGTGTATCTATTTCATCTCTTTCCTTGTTTTTTGTCCTGTAACTAGACATACAAAGCTTGAATTTTCACGAGCTTTTTCATTCAAATTATTTGTTTGCTTTGTTTGTTCTGCTAGCCCTATATATAGGGCATTGTCAACTAACTTAGACAAAATCCATATACTTAAGTTTCTACTCTTTTGATATACGCCAAATCAAAATAGTTATTTTGTTGTAATACAGCATGTGCAAAGGCCTCTACTGTCATTTGGTCCCAAAGCTTCTATGCGTCACAAAACTTGTCCAGTTAGTGTCTGCAAGGTACTGAATATACCACCCAACTCTTTTGGAAATATTTACATCTCCGTTTGAGGTCTAATCAGTTCTTGAATATTCCATGTCAGGAAATAAGACTAGGGGCACACCTAATCAGCGACTTTTCTTCTGAAAGCTCTACAATGACAATTGATGGTTCTCTAAGCTCGGCTTGGCTTAAAGACTTGCAAAAACCATGGGGTCCACCTGTGATTTCCCCAGACTCCGGTTCTAGAAAAAGTTCAACTTTTTTTCAACTCTGTGATCATTTGGTCTCAATTCCTGGATCCGTGTCACAATTAATAGGTGCTTCTTATTTACTCCGGGCTACTTCATGGGAGTTATATGGCAGGTAAGATTGATATCGAGTTTCTGTTGGAAGATGATTGTTACTTTCTTAGAAAGCTCTCCTGCATTGTTTTCTGAGTATTGACTAGCATTAACTAGGGAAGAATTGTTTATTGCAATTTTGATGTAGGCACTTTCTTCCACACAATTTCCATATACCTGTGTTGTTTCAGTTGACTGTTTGCTAGGTGCTGCATATTCCCATTCAACTATGTCTTAGAAAGAAATTTTTTGTGAGGATATTACTTGATTGTGATATCGCTTGTTATGAACTTAAAATTGCGTAAACTACTAGTATATGAGTCTCCCTCATGTATTCCACTATGATGAAGTATGCTAATTTATAAGTTAGAACTCCATAGCATTGTCTTCCTTTCGCTTTTGATGCTTACAATACCTATTTCAAAGATGAAATCATGATCATCTCACTTATCTCCACTTGCTGTTACTTTATCTGTGTTTCCATCTTTATTGTATTTTCTTATTCCTGGGAGGTTATTTTAACTCATCTTATCACAATTTCTTCCATCTCCTTTAGAAGCTAATGCATTTCACTTTAAGTATGATAACTAGAAAGACCATAGTTTAATTTCTCACTGCTCGGTGCACCAAAAAAAAAAACAATTTCTCACTGCTCAAACCCTTAATGTTGAAGAAGTCATTACTTATACAGTTTCTTCTTTACTGATTTCTAACAACTAAACATATGAACTTGACGATTTTTTTGTACTTTATTAATTCATTTGTTTTCTTTAGCGCTCCCATGGCTCGGATGAATACCTTGGTGTATGCAACTTTATTCGGTGACTCTTCTAGGTAATTTCCTGTAGATATATCAATTGCCTGTTCTACTCTCAATTCCTTTCCCTCTCCGGGTCTCTCGCTCACCCTTTCTAGCTCTTTTTCTTTCTAAAACGGTCTCTTACATTCGTTTTGAGTGATTTTGATATATTTCTTACATTTGCAGTTCGTCTGACGCAGAGTTAGCATACTTGAAGCTCATTCAACATTTGGCACTATATAAGGGATACAAAGGTTAGAATCTGTTGCTCAAGGTCATGCGCACCTTGTTATACATGTCTCAGTATCTCAAGTCACAAATTAACCTATACAAAGTACCTTGATGATCCTTCGCAATAAAAAGTTATAGCTGAATATTATGTTTCTGTAGAATGAATAAGAAGGCCATGTCAGTGTACAAAAGTCAGAACTTTCTTCTATTTTTTCTGATCATGTTCATATGTTGCTGCTTCTACTGCATGCAGGGTATTTATTTAGATCTTGCTCCATGGTTTTTCTTTTCCTATGTTGACCTATTTTCTGAACCAATGTTTTTCTAGATGCCTTTGCTGCTCTTAAGGTCGCAGAGGAAAAGTTCTTAACCGTATCGAAATCAAAAGTATTGTTGCTCAAGTTGCAACTACTACATGAGCGTGCCTTGCATTGGTAAGGTTCCCTACCTCCTATGTTGAACATGCACTCAAGTTGCAACCAACAAAGTTGATCCATTATCTGCTCTCTGTGATCACTTACTATATTGTTTAAGGGTTATATAAATTCAAAACAGAGGCTTCCTAGTGTTCTGGAATTGTTATATCTTAAGTTGGCTGTTCTAACTTTGTTAAATCCATTAGTGGGAATTTAAAACTAGCTCAACGAATATGTAATGAGCTAGGAGGCTTGGCATCAACAGCCATGGGTGTAGACATGGAGCTAAAAGTAGAAGCAAGTCTTCGTGAAGCTCGGACTTTGCTTGCAGCAAAACAGTATAGCCAGGTTTGTAAAAAAGTCTTATTGGCCATCTGTTTTTTAAGCCCATGTGATATATTTATTTCAGGCCATGTGCTATGGCAATGTTAGTGTGTCTTCATTTTGCTTTGGTACTACGTTCTCTACAGGCAGCAAATGTGGCACACTCCCTCTTCTGCACATGTCACAAATTCAATTTGCAAATCGAAAAGGCGTCTGTTCTTCTTCTGCTCGCAGAGATCCATAAGGTAAGACATGGCTACAAGAAATTACTAGCTTGAGAGCACATTGATTGGAATCTGATATTCCATTGAAAATATGTTCCGCCTTATCAAATTGCAATCAAAACTTTTTTTTTTTTTCTGGAAATTTGTTCCGTTCCATGCATACATAGCTAACATCCATCTATATGTTCTGAATGTGCTCTTTCTTTGCTGATTGCTCTTAGACTACATAGAAAAGTGTTGTACTATGGTATTATTTCTAATCTTTTATTGGTTTTCTGACCGGCGGCCTTCACCTTTCGCTTTCCCCTTTTTGGGTTCTCAGAAGTCAGGAAATGCTGTCCTGGGTCTTCCATATGCGCTGGCAAGCATCTCGTTTTGCCAGTCATTCAACTTGGATCTTCTCAAAGCATCAGCTACTCTCACTCTGGCCGAGCTTTGGCTTGGTCTTGGATCAAATCATACCAAACGAGCATTAGACCTTTTGCATGGGGCTTTCCCTATGATTCTTGGCCATGGAGGTTTGGAGTTGCGTGCTCGAGCTTACATCTTTGAAGCAAACTGCTATCTATCTGATCCAAGTTCTTCAGGTAGCTTTTGTGTCTTGTACTGCTTTGACGAGGATGTTCAGAACATAATTGAATAGAGCCTGACTGTTATGGATAAAGGTTGATCTTGTTAGTTGCGAGTTTCTAATTTGTTTACTGTTGTTACCAGTTTCCACAGATTCTGACACTGTCTTGGATTCTCTAAGGCAAGCTTCAGATGAGCTTCAAGCTTTGGAGGTATAACTTATGTCAATAAGAGTGCTATGTAGCTTTTTGTTCAAAAACAAACCTGAGCACTATATTATCGCCACATCATTGCATAAGAGATGAACAAACAAACCTGAGCACTATATAATTGCCACAACATTGCATAAGAGATGCTATGTTGCTTTTGATTCGAAAATAACACCAAACTCTTATAACTAGGTTCAGCTTCGTTTAGCTCATCATAACTCTCCTAGTACCGTGATTTACTGTTGGTTCACTTAGTAGTTGTGTTTATTGTGCAGTACCATGAACTGGCAGCGGAAGCCTCGTACTTAATGGCCATGGTATATGACAAGTTGGGACGGCTTGATGAGAGGGAAGAAGCTGCGTCTTTGTTTAAGAAACATATCATAGCTCTCGAGAACCCTCAAGATGTGGAACAAAACATGGCATGAGATGTTGTGAACCTTATTTAATAAGCTTATTGTGCAAAGCTTGTAACTTAAAGTTGTAATCATGGTCCTTACCAAGACTCGTTCTAGTGTCCGAATCTTGTCGAGATTGTGTAACTTGTAACCTTGTATAACTCTAAAATGTAGGAGACTGAGGAAGTCATCAAGATAATTGTGAAGATTTCGCAATTGACATTTTACATAACGTCTCTTTCTTTGTGAAACAAGATTGTGAATACAATCATGATTGATATTAGTTTCCATTACTTGTTATCGATCGAGCAACATTATCAAGTCGTTTAGTGTCACGATAAAGACAATTGAGCATGTGAAACAACAGACAAAGATAATTACTCTACTAATGACAATCAAGGAAACCCATTTGCCAAAAACGTCGTCGTTTTGGAATGAAACAACAGCTCAAACCCCAAAACCGTGTTGGGACGGTAAACAGACCCCTCCCTGCTCGCCGGAGCACTACTCGGCGACTTCAGATCTTCTTTCAGGGTTCTTCCAGGAATTAGATTGTCAACGAATCCAATCTTCTGAAACAAAAATCTTCGGATGCGAAGATCGATTGTGATTGTGATTGCGTTAACGGCGAAGGGGTTTCTTCATCGGCATCTTCTGGAGAAAGGTAATCTTGTAACTGCTCTCTCATTACGCATTTGCAATTCCCGAGCTTTTTCTGGTAGGAGTGATTACCGAGAGAGATTGAGAAGTGGGCTTCACTCTATTAAGTTTAACGATGCACTTACTTTGTTCTGTGACATGGCTGAGTCTCATCCCCTCCCTTCCATTGTTGATTTCAGTAGATTACTGATTGCCATTGCTAAGCTGAATAAGTATGAAGCTGTGATCTCTCTCTTTCGGCATTTGGAGATGTTGGGAATTTCACATGATCTCTATAGCTTCACTACTTTAATAGATTGTTTCTGCCGATGCGCTCGACTCTCTCTTGCTCTGTCATGTCTAGGAAAGATGATGAAGCTTGGTTTTGAGCCCAGCATAGTTACCTTTGGATCTCTGGTCAATGGATTCTGTCACGTAAATAGATTTTATGAAGCCATGTCTCTGGTTGATCAAATCGTGGGATTGGGATATGAACCTAATGTTGTAATCTACAACACTATCATTGATAGTCTCTGCGAAAAGGGACAAGTGAATACTGCGCTGGATGTTTTGAAACATATGAAGAAAATGGGAATTAGACCGGATGTTGTTACATACAACTCTCTCATTACTCGCCTTTTCCATTCTGGTACATGGGGCGTCTCTGCTCGAATACTGAGTGATATGATGAGGATGGGAATCAGCCCGGATGTAATCACTTTCAGTGCTTTGATCGATGTGTATGGGAAAGAGGGGCAGCTTTTAGAGGCTAAGAAACAGTACAATGAGATGATTCAAAGGTCAGTTAATCCTAATATTGTCACTTACAATTCACTGATCAACGGGCTTTGCATTCACGGTCTTCTAGATGAAGCCAAAAAAGTTCTTAATGTTTTGGTAAGTAAAGGTTTCTTCCCAAATGCAGTGACTTATAATACTCTCATAAATGGATATTGCAAGGCCAAGAGGGTAGATGATGGGATGAAAATCTTGTGCGTAATGTCCCGTGATGGAGTGGATGGTGACACATTCACTTACAATACTCTTTACCAAGGTTATTGTCAAGCGGGAAAATTTAGTGCTGCCGAAAAGGTTTTAGGTCGGATGGTTTCTTGTGGCGTGCATCCCGATATGTATACCTTTAACATTTTGTTAGACGGTCTATGTGATCATGGAAAAATAGGAAAAGCATTGGTGAGACTGGAGGATTTGCAAAAGAGTAAAACAGTTGTTGGTATTATTACATATAATATTATCATCAAAGGGCTGTGTAAGGCTGATAAGGTGGAAGATGCTTGGTATTTATTTTGCAGTCTTGCTCTCAAAGGAGTAAGTCCTGATGTTATAACGTACATTACAATGATGATAGGCTTGCGTAGGAAAAGACTATGGCGTGAAGCGCATGAGCTGTATAGAAAAATGCAAAAAGAGGATGGGCTTATGCCAATTAAGTAGACGTATAAAAGAGGTAAATATGAGACACCTTAGAGATAGCGAGTTAAGGGTTCACCATCACCACAGATGCGTCTTAATTTTAAGTTTGGCTGTTGTATGATACGAAATTGGACAAACATTAAGCTAGGAGGCATGATGGATTTAATCATATTTTAGATGGGAATGAGAGGATATTAAGGTACCAACCCTCAAGGCATATTGTAGACTGGTTTGGTTTGGACATGTGAAGAGTTTTGAAGCTGAAGTGTTTGGTCACTCTAGCATTAGATGTTGCAGGTGTAGTTTTGTACATACATGTAAATGATGTCTCTTTCTTACGCACATTTGTTGACATAGAGAAGCTAATATTTGCTTAAGCATGTTGTAAGCTGTAACTTTAGAATTTAACCTCCACTGTAACATATTACATATGCAATCAGGCAAACGAAGATTCGATCAAACGGGTCATTGCAAATCCAGAAGTGTGAGAAGATTGACCATTAGGAAACTTATAAAGTGGTTCAGTCTTTTACAAATTAAATTTCCTGTTTCAAACACCAATCAAATCCACCGAATTACCAAAGATTTCATGTTTGCCTCTATCCATAATGGTTGGAAAATTTTCAATTTTTTAAGTAATAGTTTGATATTGTGGGGAAAAAATACTATTCTAAACGGTAGATAGGTCTTACACGTGAGCATTCCGTAACTGGACAAGGATCAACCAAAGAGAAAGCAGGGAGATCCATCACGGAACATTATCTTTGTAATCAAAATCTGATCGTACACGTGTACACTATGATGTCCACTAACAGTCCACATCTGTTGACCTGACATTCTCAGACACACGAGAGGATCTTTTTTCTTTCTAACCTCTAAAATATTTTAATTTTAAAATAAAATAATAAAATCCGTATATGTGTCTATCGTTAGCTTCTACAGCTCAACGAAACACACAGTTCCGTAGCAGAGTTTTAGTTTTAGCAGAGTTGGTGAAATCAATGGGCCACCAAAACGCCGCCGTTTCAGAGAATCAAAACCATGATGACGGCGCTGCGTCGTCGCCGGGATTCAAGCTCGTCGGATTTTCCAAGTTCGTAAGAAAGAATCCAAAGTCTGATAAATTCAAGGTTAAGCGCTTCCATCACATCGAGTTCTGGTGCGGCGACGCAACCAACGTCGCTCGTCGCTTCTCCTGGGGTCTGGGGATGAGATTCTCCGCCAAATCCGATCTTTCCACCGGAAACATGGTTCACGCCTCTTACCTACTCACCTCCGGTGACCTCCGATTCCTTTTCACTGCTCCTTACTCTCCGTCTCTCTCCGCCGGAGAGATTAAACCGACAACCACAGCTTCTATCCCAAGTTTCGATCACGGCTCTTGTCGTTCCTTCTTCTCTTCACATGGTCTCGGTGTTAGAGCCGTTGCGATTGAAGTAGAAGACGCAGAGTCAGCTTTCTCCATCAGTGTAGCTAATGGCGCTATTCCTTCGTCGCCTCCTATCGTCCTCAATGAAGCAGTTACGATCGCTGAGGTTAAACTATACGGCGATGTTGTTCTCCGATATGTTAGTTACAAAGCAGAAGATACCGAAAAATCCGAATTCTTGCCAGGGTTCGAGCGTGTAGAGGATGCGTCGTCGTTCCCATTGGATTATGGTATCCGGCGGCTTGACCACGCCGTGGGAAACGTTCCTGAGCTTGGTCCGGCTTTAACTTATGTAGCGGGGTTCACTGGTTTTCACCAATTCGCAGAGTTCACAGCAGACGACGTTGGAACCGCCGAGAGCGGTTTAAATTCAGCGGTCCTGGCTAGCAATGATGAAATGGTTCTTCTACCGATTAACGAGCCAGTGCACGGAACAAAGAGGAAGAGTCAGATTCAGACGTATTTGGAACATAACGAAGGCGCAGGGCTACAACATCTGGCTCTGATGAGTGAAGACATATTCAGGACCCTGAGAGAGATGAGGAAGAGGAGCAGTATTGGAGGATTCGACTTCATGCCTTCTCCTCCGCCTACTTACTACCAGAATCTCAAGAAACGGGTCGGCGACGTGCTCAGCGATGATCAGATCAAGGAGTGTGAGGAATTAGGGATTCTTGTAGACAGAGATGATCAAGGGACGTTGCTTCAAATCTTCACAAAACCACTAGGTGACAGGTACAGTTCATTTGATCAAACACATGTTACAGTTCCCTAACAATCCATTTGATGATAAACATGTTACAGTTTACTAAGCAATCTCTTGTTTATGATTGTGTTAATAGGCCGACGATATTTATAGAGATAATCCAGAGAGTAGGATGCATGATGAAAGATGAGGAAGGGAAGGCTTACCAGAGTGGAGGATGTGGTGGTTTTGGCAAAGGCAATTTCTCTGAGCTCTTCAAGTCCATTGAAGAATACGAAAAGACTCTTGAAGCCAAACAGTTAGTGGGATGAACAAGAAGAAGAACCAACTAAAGGATTGTGTAATTAATGTAAAACTGTTTTATCTTATCAAAACAATGTTATACAACATCTCATTTAAAAACGAGATCAATCAAAAAATACAATCTTAAATTCAAAACCAACGTATAAACCACCATTTTGTGTAGGAATGTATAGGATACGGAACCAGCATTTTGAGATCCTAATCCTTGGGGCCGACGCTGAACTTTGCTATAAAGAACCCGATGGTATCGAGCTCAGATGACGGGTCGAATTTCTGAACCAGTTCTTCTTCACCGGGTTTTAACCACTCCCTGCAAAACATAACTCGGTTTGTTTGTTAGAATTTATAGACGGGAGATGAGAGCCATCTCTTCTTATCATCAATGCTTTTATTTATTGACTCTAATGGGTATATATTCTTACTCGATATATCCGTCTGGGAATTCACATCGACCAACTAGACCAGGTCCTCCGATCCTAGGATGCTGCAAACACATGAAGATACATTAGAACGAGGAACAAGAACAGTTTCTTAGATATTCTATGTGCCATGAACTTGACAACGAAAAGGGTATTTTACATCCAAACCTGTGGTGCTAAAGAAAGAAATCTGTATTTATCCAGGGCATAGCGAACCACGGCCTCATTCTCGCTAGGGTTAATTGTGCACCTAGCAAAATGGCAAACAAATATTCCCAGGTAAGCTTGCAGTAACTCTCAGTTACTCATGACTATGTGACTGAGGACATGTCTCATTATGTTGTTAGGCCTCATCCGCTTAACTTGGAGTCTTGGATAATGCAAAAATTCAGTTCAGATTATGTTTGCATACTTACGTTGAGTATACAAGAATTCCACCAACGCGAACCAATTGAACAGCCTGGTCCAACATTTTCCGCTGGTACCATCCATGGTTTCTCAAAGATACAACAGTCTCCTACAAGAAATAAGCAAATTCATTCCACAAGTACCACCCTCTGAAAAGCCTTGGAAACACAGATTCTACTCTGAATTACTACAAACACTTTAGATTTTGGTCTACATGTATAACAGTATATATATATTGCTTCAAGAAGTTACTAAGAAATCATATTTCCGCCACATAGAACTGTTTAAGTTAAGGCTAATCCACACATGTTGACACAAATACTAGAATGTGTACATGTTAACTCGTGCGAATTAGAACTTAATAAAGCAAAATCACAAAAAAGTAGAAGTTCCCACAAGACGGACAAGTCTTGAATTTATCTTACCAGTCCAGCGAAAAGACGAGGTCTCAAGCCAAGGGCAGAACAAGGAGCATCTAAAAGGACCCTATCGAAACTATTAGGCGGGAAACCTTGTGATTTTCCAGCTCTTCCACCTTGGCATTGAGTTCTTCCACGACCATTTTTCAACCTTCCTTTATTCTTCCTGATGTAAGCTTGGCTAACATTATCCCCTCCATTTGGCTGTTCAGTGCTGTCTAAAACATGGGTGATAATGGGAAAATCAACCTTCTGCTTAGTTTTTGAAAACAACTGAAATATATATATTTTGAATTTATATATACATGCATAAACGTGAGATAATGGGCTACAGATGCCAATTTAGTAAAGTTATAGTTCTGTATTTGTTTGATGCCAAAGTGATAACTAAGGTCCTTGTCCACAAAGGGGTCAGGACAATGCAAACATGGCAAGTTTGTTGAGGTACTTTTACCTAGTAAACAAAGAGGCCACCATTTCGGTAAAAAAACAACTAAACCAAACACTTTGAGAGAGTAGCTTACTTACCATTTTTCTCACATGATTTGTCAGCCTCGGATCTTCTAGAAGTAACAGATGTCATTTCCTCGTTTGATGATAATTCAGAATGGCTGGTCATGGAACTACTATTATCACCGTTAATTAATATTGTGGACTCATTGAGTGTGGTCGGAAGACAGACAGATTTTAGTGCATCTAATTTACATGTTGTTATGCAGGTAAAACCCATTTCAGCAGACAAGTTCTGGACAACCAGCACCTGCGTTTTGGAAAACAGTAAACAAACTAATTAGAGCATGTGATTTTGCATTCCCAACCAGAAATTTTGTTTTGTGTTCTACGCATATAATGTAAATTTGGCAAGCAAGTAAACCCAACAGAAATCATGCCTGTTTCAATAAGCATTACTTAATCATAAGAAACTGTACCTTGTTATGAGATCTATCTGCTGCCACTATCTCTCCCTCATCATTCATAAGTATAGCAATTGCAGTAGTCTTCCCTCCAGGTGCTGCACACATATCTAATATTCTCTCCCCTTTTTGAGGATCTGTGCAAGCAAGATAAGAATTTAGGATCTCATCAGTTTTGTAATACTGTGGCTTTCCCATCGATATCTAGGATCTACTATATTTGAATTATGGATATATGTAAACTATATCATAAAAGGGGTGAATGTATAAGCAAACTGTAGGCCGAAAATTAATATAACTTACCAAGAGCATGAGCAACAATAATACTTGGCAGGTTTTGAAGAAATATTTCCCCCTCAAGGATATCTAAGGAGCGAAAACGAAAATGTATGAGAAATACCCCATGATGAAATAAGATACTAAGAGTCATAAATTGTAAGCTGAAGTACAAAGAAGAATCTTACTATGTAAAGAAGGCAATCTGAAAACTCTATGGTTCAAATCCACCGCAATTCCATTAGGAACACGAAACATCCCAGCCCTTGACAACATAGCTGTTCCCATGCCGATATATAGTCCACTGCGTTCACGATAGTAAGGATCTACAATAACATTTCAACTGTTAAAGTTAAAAACATTTCACAAGTTTCGTAGTTGGCACCCCTAAAACTTATGGATAATATAACACTTTCAAGAAAAAATACTGGAGAGAAAGCTTATCTAATACGACTGGATTATTGAGGAAAACTACTCTTTAAAATTTGAACGCATTCCACCGAGTATACTGTTTGACTCTTTTGGCTGCCATAATTTATTACTCAAATAATAGCACCTTTGATCAATAAACAACTTAACACGTGAAGCGCTTAATAAATCAAAGACCTATTCTTCGGGTTTCAGTTACTGTGAAACAAAGTAATGGTCAATCATATGATAGGTTCCTGCACTTATTTTATAGAGAAGAAAGCAAAAGAAACATTTCTGATTCTTGCCTGTTGGCAGCCCCTGGAGAGTGGTCCCACGAGTCATATTAACACTCCAGTCACCTTCATCACCAGGTTGTTCCATAGCAACACAGACAGCAACCGCATCTCCTTTCTCAACATGGGCAGTGCAAGCCAGTACACCTGGCACATAGACCTACCAAAGACCCATAAGAGAAATTAGTACATATTTGTTCACTTAAAAGCCCGGAGTTTCTCAGCTAGATTGTCAAAAACTATAACGAAATACAACCAAGATAGGGATTCATATTCCAACCCAACTCCCAGCAGCATAGTGACAGGATAGAAGCTTAAGCCCTCCCAATGGAATACTTTAAGATCGCATAATTTTAAGTATCAATGTGACTAGCCACTAAAGTTTCACTGAGAGAGCGTCAAGATTACCTGGGCTCCTCTGAGAACTGCTTCAGCACACTTCCTGCTCACTAGTACCTCCTTTGGAGGGTTTTCAAGACCAGAATCATATTCTATCTTATGTGGGCCTGAACCATTGACAAAGACAACATAATCCAAACCAGGTATCTGACACTTGGTGACGGGACTACTTCCATCTGGTTGTACTAGCTTCAAGCCCTCCTCCGAGTCGTTTAAAATTTTCGTAAGCTTTTCGATAACCGCATCACTCGTCGTTTTAACAGTGTTCACCCTAATGCAGGAGTATGAAGATGGGCGCCTAATATGGAACAAAAACAAAATATATATAGAGTCGAGCAAAATGTAGCAACAATAACTAGAGCAGACGCAAGAAAAATGTGAGAAAGTTTGTTAATTTAGTTACGATGGCAGACTACAACTGAAACATGTGAAGGAGAAGCTAACATTGGGGAAAATGCAATTAAATAATAATTCGATTTAGGAGATTAGAGAATGAATAAGCAATAAGGCAAAGCGAATCCAGCTAAATGCGCCTAAAGGAGGGCAATGTTGCTTCAGAAGTAGATGAGAATGATAGAAAAGTACGTGAGAGCCTTTGAAATGCGAGCAAAGTGATCGGGTCCATAAGCTTTAGTGAAGTAGTCTTCAACTTCAGGATTCCATCGCAGTACCGGATCATAACAGTAACGCTCCGAATCGGAAGGACCCATCTCCATCTGATGAGAGATAGAGCGTGACTGAGAAACAGAGGAGAAGAAGGCCTTGGCTCTGGTTAAGCAAGTGGTGAGGGAAGAGGGTTTTAGCAGAACCCTCGCTTTACTCATTCAAGGTGGAAGGAGACTGGAGAGATAGAGAGAGCTTCTTCAAGGGAAGAAACTTCTTGGGTTTTTACCTTTTTAGAGCTTTAATGGTAGATGGGCCATGGGTTGCAATGAATAAGCCCATATCATTCAGAGCTTTAATGGTGTATGGGCCTTGGGTTGCAATGAATAAGCCCATATCATTCAGAGCTTTAATAGTAGATGGGCCTTGGGTTGCAATGAATAAGCCCATCTCATTCAGAGCTTTAATGGTAGATGGGCCTTGGGTTGCAAAGAATAAGCCCATATCATTCAGAGCTTTAATGACAGATGGGCCTTGGGTTGCAATGAATAAGCCCATCACATTCAGAGCTTTAATGGTATATGGGCCTTAGGTTGCAAAGAATAAGTCCATCATATTCATCTGCTTGTTTATTTACTTTGATGTAAGGTTTTTTATATAAAGGTCAAAAAAGGTTAGGTAGAAGAAGCTAAAAGGTTTGATGAGAGTCTTTTCCTACCAAACCCCCTCTCCTTGTGATGATGATTAGCTTCACCTGCCATTTTCTCAATGACTGTACCCACAGGTTATATAAATGGCTTCTCACATTTCGAGCTCCATTCCTCACCAGACCCCTTTTGCAAGGTTATCCCTTTTTCTCTCTCTATTTCATTTGATTTCACTATTAGCTTCTTCATTTTTGTGAGAGGCTCTTGGATTTTTTTGATTTTTGCAACTTGTAATGGAGTCTGTTCCCATTAAAGTTTCTTCATTTCTGAGTCTTTAGCCATCTATTCGTTGGTTGGAACTTGGAAGAGTAGGATTTTAGTTTGAAATGCTCATTCTCCGATCATAAAGTTTATATATTTTGAATAGAATTTGTGTTCTTGTTCTAGTGGATGAAGTAGAGAATAATCTAGGGAGGTTGAAATTAGATTGTTGCAAGTTCGTGAATATTAGGATTTGTCTCATTGGGTCTGAAGTTTTGTGGAATTTCTTGACAGTGTAGTTTGGCAGTTTGAGAGTGTTTTTCATATCCGACTCTTTCAAACTGATGGTTTTGACATTTTTGTTGACCAGATTAGTAAGTTATTGTTGTCGTTTTGAGAAAGCTGGATATGGCTCAAGAAGGTCAAAACATCGATGAGCCGGTAATCTCTGCCTTTTTCAGTCTTTTGTAGTGTTTCTCCTCTTCATGATTCAGTCGTAAACCATCATCAAAACTTTTGGAATCTGGCATTCTTACAGGTTGTTATTGGAGAGGAAAAAGGTTCTGTAAGATTGACTACTCTTAACCGCCCTCGTCAGCTGAATGTCATCTCTCCGGAAGTGGTATATTAAGATCTAAGATCAGAAGCTGATAATATTCTCCTCTTTCAGATGTTGAAAGCCGTCTAATCGAATAATTTGAAACTCAGGTCTTTAAGCTTGCAGAATATCTTGAATTGTGGGAGAAGGATGACCAAACAAAGCTTATATTGATCAAGGTTTGATTCTTTGGTCCTTGGTCTGTTTATGATTTTCTACTACTGTAGATATATTTCATAACATAGCTTATTTGTGCAGGGTACAGGTAGAGCTTTCTCCGCCGGTGGTGATCTAAAGGTGTTTTATCACGGACAGGAATCAAGTAAGACGCTAACAGAATCAACATGTTTTGTCAAAAGAACACATTCAAAGAGATTTTGTCGTAACTTAATGATGATATGTCGTTTTTAACAGAGGATTCTTGCCTTGAGGTTGTTTACCGGATGTACTGGCTGTGTTATCATATCCACACATACAAGAAGACGCAGGTGGATTTTAGTATAGCTCCATATTTTATTGTATGAAAGTGTCTTCTTGAGGAGTATTCAACAGAATAGAATTGTATAGGTGTCTCTGGTTAATGGAATATCGATGGGTGGAGGTGCAGCATTGATGGTCCCTATGAAGTTTTCAGTTGTGACAGAGAAAACTGTGAGTTAGAAGTTTAGTCTGCTTCACATTTTATTTGCGTATAATGGCAAAGAAACAAGTACAGCTTTAACTATTTCTTTCATTGATAGGTTTTTGCGACTCCAGAAGCAAGTTTCGGGTTTCACACTGATTGCGGGTTCTCCTACATCCATTCACGTCTTCCTGGTCATTTAGGTTACTGCTAAACCGGTAACACCAAATATTGGTTCCAGCTATGCATTGGCTAATCTCTAATGTACTTGAGTTTTGCAGGAGAGTTCTTGGCTTTAACTGGGGCAAGATTGAACGGCAAAGAACTTGTAGCAATTGGAATGGCAACACATTTTGTACCTTCTGGTGTGAGTATTTGAGAATGCTTTCATTGGATTTGATTGATTCAGGATGTAAATATATCCGCAAATATTGTTGAGCTGTCTTGCAACTTTACATTTATCATCTGCAACTTTAGCAATGTTGTTGGAATCTCTGACTATTATCCTGTAGCTTGAATGAGGACAGATTCTACAGTTGTTCTAGAAATGATGAATGGAATGCTTTCTTTTCTTATTGTCAGAAATTGATGGATCTGGAGGCACGGCTTGTGAGTTTAGACTCAGGAGATGCGGATGTAGTCCAATCCACAATTGAAGAGTTCTCCGAGAAAGTCAACCTTGACAAAGACAGCATCCTTAACAAGTAACACAATTTTATTTATATTGCATTTCTTCATGCTTGAGATGCTGATTAATCTTTTTTCCCCTCTGGTGTATATACACACGAAGACGGTATTAACTTTGGGGCTATGGCTGATCTGCAGGCAGTCGGTAATCAATGAGTGTTTCTCAAAAGAAAGTGTGAAGCAGATCATACAAGCATTTGTAAGTCATCCGATTTTCCTAGAACAGAATTCATTCCCGCCTCTATTCATCGGTATGAAATATACCTTTTCCTCTTACAGGAAGCTGAAGCAAGCAAAGACGGGAATGAATGGATAACTCCAGTCATCAAAGGTCTAAAGCGATCGTCACCCACAGGGTTGAAGATAGTACTACAATCGGTAATTGTTATTTGTTAGATGAGTTTCCTGTTACCATTTACTTCTTGGAAGAGAAAATGGTTACTTTCGAGCTAATGTTTTGAAAGGCTTTAAGGTGAAGGCTTTAGGCTAACAATATCAGCAATTCTCGTTACGTTCTTGTGAAATATATGAGGCGACTTTCATAAATTTTTTCCTTGCAGATTTTCCTTTTAGTGTTGAAATTGAGTGATTGTTGTGATGTCTAAATTTTCCAGATCCGTGAAGGTAGAAAACAAACGCTGAGTGATTGCCTGAAGAAAGAGTTTCGGCTCACCTTGAATATCTTGAGGAAAACCATATCCCCTGATATGTATGAGGTAGAAAACAGATGCAAATACTGCAACGGTTTTTGGTTTTGTGTTTTAGGAAAATCGTCGCATCATGCTACTCTCACTATATATTCTTTTTCTGATTCTGTGTTATAACTCGCAGGGTATAAGGGCTCTGACCATAGACAAAGACAATTCTCCAAAGGTATGTGTCCACTCGAGAAAGCAAAATTTGAGTCTGCTTAGAACCGAGATCGCATCTAACATACTTACAAACTTCTATGATTGGGTTTGGTGCAGTGGAATCCAGCGACATTAGATGAGGTGGATGATGAGAAAATCAACTCGGTGTTTAAGCTCTTTGAGGATGATGATATTGAACTACAAATCCCTGAAACAGAAGAAAACAGGTCGGTTTAAGGGATAGTAAACTCAACTCTGAAACTTTCTTTTGATCTGAATGATTCTTGAAACAATCCCTTAGGTTTTGATAATGTACCATTGGAAATTCACAGGTGGGGAGGCAAATACGAGACTTCAGGCTACGCATCTGTACGAGGATAGTATAGACTCTAGACCATATATGTGTTCCAATTTTAATACTTTATCCTAAAAACTGAAACTCCACGTGTGTTGTATTGCTACATAATGTGTTGCTTGAGACTCAAACTCATGCAGCGATGATTAAATAAGGTTTATATGTAAAACATGGGTCGCCATGATATAATTAGAGTTTTTACCAATAATAGTCAATAGTAGTTATCATTTTCAAATGATGTCTCCTCCACACAAACAAAACTAACCACCAGTTTAATATTAGTGTTAAGGTTAGACAAAGGAAGTCACGTTTAGGTCGTTGAAACAGCCGCGGCCAATTTGGACAGCTATAAATTTACCCCTTTTATCTCTCAATTTTCTTCTCACTATATATCTCTCCTCTCTTTTTTTCTTATAATTTCCAGCGTCTTGTCGAATAAAACAAGCAACAGAGACGGAGTAAAAAAATGGCAGACTCCCTTTTGCAAAAGGCCACCTCTGCTCTTGGTGAAGCGAAACAAACTGTTATGGCCTCTGCTGAAACCGCCAAGACCAATGTCGTCAAGGATGCAGTTGACAATGTGGTGTCAAGAGGCATAGATGGAGCCAAAACCCTGTTGCACGGATTAGAGGAGAAGAAAGATGAAGTCTCTTCCAAAATCATGGGAGCTGTTACACACTTTACTGGTAGCGCTGACTCAGCAGCCACAACCGCAAACCGTGACTTACCCGTATCCACTGACAATCAGGTTCCAATCCAAACACCAAAAGAAAACTTCATATTCTTATATCTCTTGTGCCAAAATTAGTTAGGAGACAAGACAAGAGTCTAATACTCTTATTCAATATAATTGCAGCCACTCCTAGCAGCAGGTCGTGAGGTCGAGACGCCATGGTGGAAGAACTGTTGTGGAATTCTTGATCTTCTCAAGGCATCATCATCTGCTACTTGAAGACCAACTTCCGTTTGAAGAAACAGAGCAGAGAAAAAGTTTTTTCAAACTATGTTCTAACTATTTACTTCCGTTTTCTTGAGAGTAATTTCGGATTGTGTGTTTACTTAATTCCGCTTGCTGTTTTTTCTTTTTTTCAATCTTTTGATTGTTGCCAAAGGACATTTGTAATGAAGATAAGTAAGCAAACACACAATAAAGAAGACTCCAAAATTGTGAAACCAATCAAATTCTCAAGCACATAACAAGAAAGTTACGTAGGAAACACTTTCAAAGCAAAGAAATCAAATTCATAAAAAGTATACCTAGAATCAAACCCTCCTCGAGTGGTAAATGTAGCAGACAACAGCTGCTCCTGCCACTGCAACTGCAACCGCTGCCACAGCTCCACCGGAACCAACAGCAGTCACATTCGGCGACCATGACTTGAACTCAATGCCATTCAGTGGCTCCTCAACCACATTCTTCAATCCATTGATCATCTTCTCAGCATCATCCAACTGTTTCTGTAACTCCACAATCTCTGATTCCAAAGCCACCACTTTCTTCTCTGAATCTTTCAACGAATCTTCCACAACCATCTTCTCTGTTATCCACTTCTGCAACTCTGTTTTCCCTTTTGCTACATCTGATTCCAAACTCTTAATCTTCTCCTTCAAATCATGAACCTCCTTCTCCTTATTGTCAATCTTCTCCCTCATCTCTTCCTCTGCACGGAACTTTTTGTTCTTCTCATCTAACTCCTTCACCTCCAAAGCACCAAGCTTTGACTCCAATTCCTTCATTCTCTTCTCATTCTCCTCCTTGACAGTCCTTAAACCAGCGACCTCTTTCTCCAATTCCTCAATTCCACCACCTTTCTGTGAAATCTCAGACCTCAGCTTCTCCGCCTCCGCCGTAGCCTCTTCCCCTTCCGTCCTGGCCGTGATCAGTTCATGCTGCAGCCGTGCAACTTCGGTCTCTAACTCCGAAGCTCTAGAAGCTATGGCTTCAAGAACCTTCCTCTCCTCATCGGACTTGTCAATCTCTCGCTCCATCTCACCCATCTTACGCTTGGCCTTGGATTCGGCTCCTCTCAACTCCTCAATCTCCGCCGTCAAGCTCTCAATTTTACGATTGATAGCATCGTTATCTCTGGCCAGTTCCTGATTCTGAGACTCGAGGTCTCCGATCTTCTGATTGAGTTCCGTGGACTTGCCGTCGTCGCCTTGCTGATCAGAATCGAAGAAACTCTCATCATCCTGACCAGTCGCTTCGCCGTTCAAGCTCCTCTCTTCCGCCATCTCCAGCAACAGCGAGAAAAAGGATCAGAAAATGGAATCGAAGGAGGAAAGTGATAAACCCCAAGGAAAGTTTCGATTTTTCTTTTTATTGGAAAAAGGTTTCGACTTTTCTCTGATTCTCGTAAAAAATTGGGTGAGAGATAAACAAAAAAAAGATAAGCTTTAACTTTCTGCGATTCGATGCAATTAGGGTTTTGGGCACAGAGCAATGTTAACCGATCAAGTCTGATCTGATACGAATGGACGGCTTAAAATCAAAGGAAACAGTCCGATTTGGTAATGCAATGATTCGGATGAAATAAAGAGTTTAAAGTTTCTAAGCACGTGTACACTTTATACGGTTGATTATTTCAATAGAAATTTTGATTGTTTCAAATATACGAATGTTCAGCTGTAATCATCGTGGATGGTTGTATTAGAATTAACCAACTAATCATAGTAACTTTTTTAAGATTAGGTTTATGTTTTGCTAAATGTCAAACAATTCAACTCGAGAACATATAAGTTTAAAGGGTGAAGTGTTTGTGAGTGTTTCTTTTCTTCCTAGAATGTAACATTTTCCGATTTACAATTTGGACATCGATTATAGATGGATTCGGATCCCAACAGAAATGTTAAAGAGATGAAAATAAAATGATCCGGGTTGTTTACTTTAGTATTAAAAAGAGTTCCCATAGAGTAAAATATTTAGAAGTGTTGATTTGGGCTTCTTAAGGCTTTTACTGCAAGTATATTTAATTTTATAAAGGGCCATTAAATTCGGTACGTGTAAATGATTGGGAAATTTCAGAGGCCCAGATTAGTCCCTGCTCTCTAGTTAGAAATCTTGTTCGTTTATTAATTAATGGGCTTACATAGAAATACATGACGAATATCGTCGCTTCACTTTGATAAGAAGAAATGAAGAATCTCTCAACCCTACTTAAATTCCAAACCGGATCAAACCAATATTTTTAGTTTAACCAAACCGAGCTAGAAGTGACTGCGCAAAAATAAATACCATGAGCCGTTTTCTTTTTGTGGTCTATCTACAACTTAAATGAGCTAAAATGTACAAATTTCATTTATGATGACCACAAATATTTTTCAGTTATTTCTCATACACTGCAAGCTTGAAATAATGTCCCACTGTTTAAATTCCTTGTTATCTTGAAATGATGAGTTGTTAAATGTTATAAATTGTGTGGTGGTTGTGAAAATCTGTATGTTTGAGCCAAAAGCATAAAGTGCATGATATAAGAACGTAGAAAACCCACCCAGAAAATGAAAAAAATGGTTTGGGATAGGTATTTAAGCAAAACATTCAACGAAATTGGCATGCTCTTAACTACCTCACCAATTATATTTTTTTCCGCAACATCTGCATGCACGTTTCTCCTCCATTAGATTCTTAATTTGTTCAAATTTATTTTATTACTTCAAGACCAATAAAATAATAAATAAATAATTGGAAAAAATTATAGTCAACATGCATTTTCTCGTTAGTCACCTACCCGACCAGTCTCACTAATATTGTTGCGTACTGATTGAGGAGGAAACTCTGTTTTCTCGTTTTTGTATTGGGCGGCAAAAAATTCAAAAGTCGTTGATTTGAAAGGAGGCTTTTTATGTTTTTATGGTTTTTAACATAGGCTTTGAATGACTAGTTAATTAGTCAAACGTTCGAAAACTATCGTTATATGAATGGTGTTGTTTTAATAAATGGTATTAAGTTCCATGTATTGGTTGATGTCACAAGTCATGTTCCATTGGCTGTCTACTGATGACCAATCTTCAATTGGTAACAATATATTTCGTGTTTTTAGTTTCCTCTGCGCGCTAACTAGACCGGATCAAAAATAGTTAACTTTACGCAACAACACTAATTGAGACTCGATTTTGTATTCTTTCATCATCTCTAACTCGGTTTCGGACATATTCTATGGATGGCATCATGGAAACCACCCGAATTTAACACACGTTAGATCGAATCTAATTTAGATCATTAATTATATATAGTATACATATATTGGTTGATGTCTTGATGATACATATTCTTCAAGTAAAAATGAAGAAGATGTAAAGATGGTGATGATTATTGTCTTTAATTAATTACTGTGACATATGGATCTAATTTAAGCTATAGATTCTAGAACATAAACTAAATGGAGACTTCTTCAGAAATTAGTTTTCTCTTATTTTATTTTGTTGACATTAGTTTCTTTAATTTTTTGTGGTGAAGTCTTGACGATAGCATGCATAGGTATCCTTTTTTGGTAACACGCTATGTACGTCGGTGCATGTCTTCAATACTTCGTGGTGTTGACTTTTCGTGGTAGGGATCTATCTAACCTCATAGGATTTTTAACTGATTTGAATTATGTTATATCATTTATATGTATTTGTAAATTTTGTTTGTCTCATGTGTAATCAATGACAATAACCAAAGCGGTAGTAATATATTCACAAGTAGGAAGAATAAAAATCGAGACAGTCCAAAACAAATGCCAGAAAAAGAAAACACATTGAAGAAAGAGGGTATGGATCGACGTGATATTTTAAAATTGAAATATTCGTTACGTGTACGCGTAAACGACAACGATTCTTTTTTGATGACGATGTTATCCATTTCCATGATTCGATTACCTTATTAATATATTCACTCATGTTATGTGACTATCTCTGTATCTCAGTATGTCTCCGTCGATACGTAGATTTTAGGTTTTGATGCGTATAACTGAGGAACCAATTGATATAAGCAAATCAACGTACGTATGTTTTGACGTGATGAATAATGATGATCTGAGTTGTAGTTTTTACATTAATTATATAAATATATTATTCATATATTCTTTAGCAATAAAAAAAATTTAATTGGAAAAACCAGCATAATACGAAATGAATTATGATACGACAAAACTTATCATATACATATAATACAATTATACATTTCACGATCTATATATAGGTACCGGCCTAACGAGGGAGAAACCTAAATATGTAGTGTAGAAAAAGAGTTAAGATGGCATAAGAGAGTAAAACCAAAAAAGTGTAGAAGAAACCTAAATTACGAGGAAAACAATGACCGGGAGAAGAGAAAGTCAACGAAGAAATGGAAAGTTGGTAGAAAGAAGAAACCTGACAACAGAGAGACGCAATTTTCAAAGCATAAAAATGGACGATGCTGAAGGGTAAAAAGGTCAACCATGCTCTTAAACAAGTTTTAAGTTTATGCATCCAATTCACATTTCTCTATGCCTTCATCAATTTCATTTACTCTTTTGTCTGAACTGTCATTTATTGTTTGACTTTTGCTTCTACTATTCATTTATACGTCGACATATTTGCTTCTTTATTTATCATATATAGATATCATGCATAAGTTCATAACTACGGAATCACGAATGCATATGGATTGCGTGGTTTATATAATGTGTCTAAATATTGAAAGGTATAAGCAAAATTTATGTAAACTACATTTACTTTAGTAAAAGTCACGTTTACAATGGATAAAAAAACAAATAAAAAGGATAAATTATCATCGAATTTTCGAACATACAAGAGTTGCAGTACATTGGAAGATTTAATGATGTTTGGTTGTAATTGTTATGGTTGCAGACAGAGAGATATGTTAGTTTCTTCTGACATCGATATGTTGGTAATTAATTTATCTCACTAAGTTTGGTCCAATTAATTAGCGAAACTAATGAGCATGTATAGGTTAGGTTGGACTAATTGTATATATTATGATTTTGAACTGTACTTGCATTGCAGAAGTTGTCGCTGGCTTTAAGATTTGAAGTTCGGTAGTGACTTGTCTCATTTATTCGTAAATGTCATGTCTATTGGTTATAAACTTATAATCAATGCTCGTACGGAAAACAAGTGTTAGCCGATGTCAAACGAAGAAAAAAAATAAAGTTGGATTAATTTTCTTAGCAACATGTGTTTTCTCCTTGAGTAATTCCAATGTCAAGAAATTTGCATTTCCGATTACAAATACAAACAAACATTTCCATCTATTCACAATAGTTTTTTAAAAAATCGTGTTGCCATAGATATTGTAAACGTTTGTTTGGATGCACTAATTACGATCATTCAATATTTTCATAAGAGCAACACAACTTGTTTTAAAAAGTCAAATTTTCAGTTTCATTCTTTCAGATGATGTGTGATGATAATAAAGATCTCCTCATTTACGTCAACAAAGTTTACTCAAAAAGGAAAAAAAAAACATAGCACATTGAAAAGTATGCAAATTTGTATAAAGAAGAGCCTGTCACCAACTACGTAACCTAACTTGTTAAAGCTCTTCCATATCTTGGAGTTGGCAGAAAAAAGTGCAATCTTTGAAACTTGAGGGAAAATCAACCTATAAAACATGCGCGTTAAATGATTGACAAAAAAAATACAAAAAAACAATAACATGCGCGTTAATTCTAAGTAATCCTGTTCACATATGGTTGTGTTCCTGAAGACATTTGGTTAGATTCGAGAAATATATTAGTTTTGTAATCTGCGATTAGGTTAGGATCAAATTAACTGCTATCCACTATGAAAGTATATATATGGATAACGGTTGACTTATTGAGACTACGTTATACCTTTTCGTTGATAAAATTATTATGTTTATCTGGGATAAGAAGACATTTTGTCTTAAAGATAATGGCAAATATTTTCTTTTCTTTTTTCTTCTAACTGATATGTTTTTGAATGATTGTAGTGTAATAGATTAGTATGGTTGACGTGATTTATATAAGTAAGGAAAAAAACCCAAATGAAAGATTTTTCAATTACATGATTGAATTTTCTAACCTACTTCCTCTCTGAAGATATGATAGTCAAAATATTCATAACTTTTTGTGATAATAATAATTGAAATTCTTAAAAAGAGCTTAACTAAACAAATTATATAAAACTAAATACTTAAACCTAATGATGAAAGTAAGTTTCATATTTTTTTTTGTGGCCTAGGGCAATTGCTTTTTTTAATTTATTTTTGCTAACACATGCAGCATGGCTCTGCCCCAAAGCCCTCCAAGTGGAAGCTGAGAAAGCAACGCAACAACATTCAACAGTTTTAATAAAGCGGCCAACTTGCATCATTCACAACATAATACTAGAAAGTGTCTTGCGTACTTGCGTAGCCGATAATTAATAACCTTGGACTATACGGTACTAGCTTTATTATATTTATGTGTGTACTATAAGGTAATGTATTGTTTCATTCTTTATATATATATCTTGAATTTACGTATGCTAAATATGTATAATCATCAAAACCATAACTTCTTGGGAACAAACAAAAACACACATTCTAATTTCAAGTGTAGATTAGATAAAAACTTTATAGACGTTGTGTCGTTGAGTTAATGCGAGAGAGATGTGTGGGTTAACCAAAATTAAAATAGAAAAGAAGAAGTTAATTTAAAAGCAAATTTTTTTAAAAAGGGTCAACCTTCACACCACCTTTGCACTCGCCTATCATCATCACTCACTTATATAAACCTCCTCTGTTACTTCTTTGTCTTCTCCAACACATTTACTTTTCTTCTTCTTCTCTCTCTACGCCATAGCTATGGTTTTACCAGAGCTTCTCGTGATTCTAGCAGAATGGGTTCTTTACCGTCTTCTTGCTAAATCATGTTACAGAGCTGCTAGAAAGCTCAGAGGCTATGGTTTCCAGTTAAAAAATCTCCTAAGCCTCTCCAAAACACAATCTCTACACAACAATTCTCAGCATCATCTTCATAACCATCATCAACAAAATCACCCTAACCAAACCCTTCAAGATTCTCTAGACCCTCTGTTCCCAAGCCTTACAAAATACCAAGAACTTCTTCTAGACAAAAACAGAGCATGCTCTGTTTCGTCTGATCATTATCGTGATACCTTTTTCTGCGATATCGATGGTGTTTTATTAAGACAACATTCGAGCAAACACTTCCACACGTTCTTCCCTTACTTCATGCTCGTGGCTTTTGAAGGAGGATCGATCATCAGAGCGATCCTTCTCTTGCTCTCCTGTTCTTTCCTTTGGACTCTGCAACAAGAAACCAAACTCAGAGTTCTCTCTTTCATAACCTTCTCTGGTCTTAGAGTCAAAGACATGGACAATGTTTCTAGATCGGTTCTACCAAAATTCTTCCTCGAGAACTTGAATATCCAAGTTTACGACATCTGGGCTCGAACTGAGTACTCCAAAGTTGTGTTCACGAGCTTGCCGCAAGTGCTGGTGGAGAGGTTCCTCAGAGAACATCTCAACGCTGATGATGTGATTGGGACTAAACTGCAAGAAATAAAAGTCATGGGAAGGAAATTCTACACAGGCCTAGCTTCTGGTTCTGGTTTCGTCCTGAAACATAAATCAGCTGAAGACTACTTTTTTGATAGCAAGAAGAAGCCTGCACTTGGAATTGGAAGCTCTTCAAGCCCACAAGATCACATCTTCATCTCCATTTGCAAAGTAATTTCCTTTCCTTCTTAAAGTTACTAACTTTCAATTTTGTTTAAGTTTTCTACAAGGTCATATCTGTTACTTTTCAAATTTCACAAAAATAGATTAAAGTTTAGAACGTCTTCTTTTGTTCTGAATCTCCCACACAGGAAGCTTATTTTTGGAATGAAGAAGAGTCCATGAGCAAGAACAACGCATTGCCTAGAGAAAGATACCCAAAGCCACTGATATTCCACGACGGGAGATTGGCTTTCTTGCCAACACCATTAGCTACATTAGCCATGTTCATATGGCTCCCTATCGGATTTTTACTCGCTGTCTTCAGGATCTCGGTAGGAGTCTTTCTTCCTTACCATGTAGCCAATTTCTTGGCTTCTATGTCCGGTGTTAGGATCACTTTCAAGACCCATAATTTGAATAACGGTCGTCCAGAGAAAGGTAATAGTGGAGTCTTGTATGTATGCAACCATAGGACCCTCCTCGACCCAGTTTTCCTCACCACTTCGCTGGGCAAGCCCTTGACCGCGGTTACTTACAGCCTAAGCAAGTTCTCCGAGTTCATAGCACCTCTCAAGACGGTTAGCCTTAAAAGAGATAGGAAGAAAGACGGTGAGGCAATGCAGAGACTATTAAGCAAAGGAGATCTAGTGGTTTGTCCGGAGGGAACCACATGTAGAGAGCCTTATCTACTAAGGTTCAGTCCTTTGTTCGCTGAGTTAACTGAAGACATTGTTCCCGTGGCTGTAGATGCTCGAGTGAGCATGTTCTATGGGACAACTGCGAGCGGGCTCAAGTGTTTAGACCCTATCTTCTTCCTCATGAACCCTAGGCCGGTTTATTGTCTTGAGATTTTAAAGAAGTTGCCAAAAGAGATGACTTGTGCAGGAGGCAAGTCAAGCTTTGAAGTTGCGAATTTCATACAGGGAGAACTTGCTAGGGTTTTGGGATTTGAATGCACTAATCTCACAAGGAGGGATAAGTACTTGGTTCTTGCTGGAAATGAAGGCATTGTCAGATAAACTATTCCGAATTTTCATTAGTTTTTTTGTTTGTTTGAAAAGCTAAATATTATTGTTATTTCAGGACTTAGATGTTTAATTCTATATGGTTGATTCATTGGCATCATTTCTATTTCTTATCACTCGGGACCATTGATATGTATTGAAAATGTTTGCTTTATATGATTTTGTTTCTGGATTTGTATAGTCCATAATCTCAACCTGTCGCTTTAGTGCCATTAATTTTATTCCTAGAACAAATGAAATGATTTCAGAGTTAGTTGAAATCAATATTAATTGTATACATCTAATCTAATAGTATGTTATTCACTTATTATTTACTTAATGATGCTCCTAAGTATTGATATCACATTAATAATCATGATCCCATATCACAACAACATTAACGTGAACGACCATATTAACTTCATATCACATCAAAATTTAATGTATCACCTTAGAAGATATTAATATTCACACCAAGAAAATGACTATACCTGTCTAAACAGAATGATTAAAGAAAGGAAAATTGCTAGATTAACTTTTCATACCAAGAGTGGCTTCCTTTCTTTAGTTCACTGCGCTGGTAAGTAATGCTTGAAGCACACTAACTGATGTTTGCCTCTTTGCAAATGATATTTGCGATTCTACACAAGCAAAACAAAACTTAATGGACTGAGTAATTCTGCAGTGTTAGAAGTAAAACTTAGTGATGCTTTGAATGCATTACCTTTCCCTCACACGACGAATCTCTTCAAGAATTTCTGCAGTCTGCTGAACCTTAAGATTCTTGGGTTTATCTTCATGATTAAGCACCAAGGATGCAACATTTACAACAGTAACTAGTTCAGCTTCGATTCTGCTAAGTTTCTGGTCTAAATTTTCCAAGAAAGATTCATAAGAAGACACTTCTTTCAGGATGCTACCTATTGAAACATCTTCTAGTACATTATTATTGGTATCAAGAAGTTCTTGGTAATCCTCAACATTCCTTTCAATAAGTTGAATTCCCTCAGAATCCAAGTGAGTGTGGTCATTTTCGACCCCGTCTTCAGTAGATTCGGGCTTTGGCGATACAATGTGGATACCACCTGAAGTATTCTCTCCATCCTCTTCGAGATCCAAAGATATATTGCCTATCAGCTGTGTTTCCTTGACAGATATTGCCTGAAACCAAACCAAGCTTTCAAGACATAGTTAGATAGATTTCTGGGGCAATTGAAAACAAACAAACAACCAAAACAATAACATTTCTTAACAAGTAAGAGTATTGTTTGTTTGTACCTCGTTAAGTTTGGAAGAAAGCGTATCGAGCAACTCGATACGAGCTTTAGCCTTGTCCAAAGCTTGCATAACTTTTTTCTTCTGAAGAAGTAGATCTCTGGCATCATTCTCTTTCCCTGTTCGAACATTGACAGCTGCTTGTTCCCGTAGATTCTCTGCAGCCTCAGATAATCTCAAAAGTCTCAACCTATTACTGTTTGCTGGACCAACAACAACAAAGACCAAAAATAAATCAAATTGACATCATCAATCACTGGATTCACAAGCAGTAAAACCATGCTGAAACCAGCACCTCATCTTTCCAAAGTCTACGACTTTGAAATCACACATTAAAACGAAGATTAGCGAATAAAGATTCCACCTTTGGCACGAGTGGACTCTGCCTCCGCGTGAAGCCGATCAAGCTGGGAGCGAAGAAGGTCAGAATTTGCGGTGGCAGAGAAGCATCTCAGGCTCGTTGGAATCCTCCGAGACTGAGCAATCACCACCGGAACTCCGCCGATGGTCGTCGTCACCATGTTTGGTCTTCTTACAAAGCGCACACGTTCTGTGACATTGCAGTCTCCGTTATCCGGTTAGTTCTACAAACCGATTTTGAATACCTGGTTCATCTAAACCGGTAATTAAGACTAAACCGGGGTGGGAAAATGAATTGAGGATGAGATTAGTATTTACCGTGACAGAGTTTTCCAACTTTGACGTCTCCGTCAAAATTTGATTTCTCTTCTGTATTTGACGACGACACTTCAATCAAAATCTGGAGTCAGATACAGTTCCCTAGATCGAGAATCTCCAGGCGCTTTGTAATCCTGTTTAGTATATCTTTGTCAAGTTCTCTGTCAGAGATTTACCGGGTAAATTTTGAATCTTGGATCAGGTTTTTGTCAATTTCAGATTTGTAATCTCCCGCTTCTTACTGTAGGAATCGATCAGAAGATATGAACTGGGTTCAACGCAAAATCTACCTTTATAATGTCACATTCGGGCTCTACATGCTTGATTGGTGGGAACGATACCTCTTCAGTATCCTTTTTTCCTCACTCTATCCCTCCATGCTTCATTCGTTCTCTCCATCGATTTTGGTTTATCTGTGCTCCAATTTCGATTTACCCTTTCATTAGAAAGATGCAAGTTTTGATTTTTACATCTTTGGTGATATATGGTGGCATTGTGTTCTGTTCTCTTGTGTTGTCGTCTTAAGCATTGTGTCTGTTCAATTTTAGAATTTTGTTTTTAAAAAGCTACTTTCTTAAAATTTTGTCTTCAACTTCAGAGTTTGGATTATAGTCTCTACTGAATAATATACTGTCAATTGAGATAATTTTTTGCTAGTTTACAAGGACTTAAGATCTTTGCTTGCATCTTCTTTGCCTTTCCTCAACTCTTTTCAGATTCTTTGGTGGTTGTTTTGATGTGGTTCGTTTTATACAACGGTACTCGCTACTTTTCGGAGCTTTTCCAGAGGTAAAACACTTGATGATGCTCTTTGCGCACACCTTAAGCTTGTTAAGGTTTCCTTGACACTAATTTTGCTATTGTTGTAACAATTTTTGGTACTTATCTAGTTCTTTTTGCTACTTTGGTCTTATGGTTTCATTAGCGGGTTTCTAAGTGATGAGTGTTATGATACAATATGCTGTTTGGCCTCATCTTCATCTCTGAAACAAGTTTCACGGTTTCCCATGATTCGTAGTATATGTTTTCACAAAAGGATAAGTCCATCATTTACTTAAACATTATCCTACCTTCTCTTGTGCATTTAGTTAGGGTAGATATTAAGCCTCCCCAGAAGGTGATTGGATTGGAGTTAGAGAAGTCTTTAGTTTGCCTGATGGACTTACTGCTGCTGCTTGCTATCTGAATCTTATTATGCTGATTGTTCGAAACTTTTGAGAAGCAATTGAAGCTCTTTCATGATAATTTCTTGTATCCTCGCATTGCAGGCATTTGACATGAAAACATGTCTTGTTTCTCGCACAGTAGAGCACGAAAAGCCTAGATCATCCAAAGGCATGTACGTTTGGTTCCAATTTCTGAGACGTATACCAGCAAAAATCCCTCTTTCGGCGTCACCTCTGTTTTTGTTAATTTTCCTCCAAAGGCTCTAGGACAGTTCTTATGTCTCTATATTATTTGTTCCCATGTTTTTGCAATTAACAGAAATGATTTTGTAGACTCGTAAGATCGCAAGTCTTCCTGTTGTATTTCCAGTTCACTTAGAGACATAATAACATAGTTGCAGGAGTTAATGAACTTGCGGATTACATATAACAGAGCATAATTTTTAAGAGGGAGCTCTGTTCTAAATCTACAAACGAACTTAGGAAGAATCAGGGGTAACCCAATCCTTTGGCATTGCAGAGTTGAAGATCTGAAACAGCAAAGCTTGATCTCTCTTGCCTGGTCTTTTTGAACCAAATCCTTGATGCAGACCAAGTTCAACCGCTTCTCTTCCTTCTTCCGCTATTCTTTTCCTAATAGCTACCAAAGAATTTTGCGTCTCATCACAAGCTGCTACATGTCCATTTTCAGTGTTCTCTCCTCCACCATCTTCTCGTCCGCCTTTCTCTGCCCTTCCCCACCATTTGTTTGACACAGTTGTTAACCCGCCTGATGGGAATCCAAATTTGAACTCATCTACAGCTGCCACTGTCTTTGCCAAGTTAGTATTAGCCCATACATTTGACTTGCCACTCTTGTTTCCCCCATGCTGCACCGTCGAATGCATCATCGTGTGTGTGTCCTCGGGTTCAGATTATGTTACGAACCACTGTAATTAAAAGAATCATGAATCAAAGGGAAAGAAAAACGATACTAGTAAGCACCAGTTTTAACCATTATATCAAGAAGAAGACTTGAATGTTTTCTTTTTGAACAAAACCAAACCACACAGAGAAGAGGGTCTCGCAAATATCAACAGTACAAAGACATAATACAGGAACGTTGCTACATCTGTGAATTAGACCCAGAAGCCTCTAGAATCAAAACATAGAGGCTCAATACTTCCTGGAATCAATGTGTAAGGAACTAGATCTGGAATTAGACAGCCTAGATAACAGTTCCCTAAACGACTCAAACGTTATGAATTTCAGAAAAGTCCAGACCTTTTCCAATTTTCATCTGTATAACATACCCAATTGTGGCACTAAAACCCTAATTTCATGCGTCTGATAAAACTCTCTGCATTGAATCGAAGATTACCTTCTTCTTTTTTCAGAGAGCGTCCTCTTTGGCGTACCCTAGAGCGAAAACAAACAATCCAAACAAGGAAAATAAGAAAAGCCTAGAGCTTTAGATGAAGTATCAAAGTATAAAACACTCGGTAGAGAAACCAATCTTCAGATTTTCGCAAATAGATAACAGAGGCAATGCATACATACCAAAAAGGAGCTTCCTTTGGTCTATATGGATTTTCTGACTTTCTCAGTGATCTTCTTCAATAGTTGGTTTTAAGATGTTTTAGAACAGTGACAAGGATCGAAGTGTAATTTCCACTGACCTCAATACATTGTTTAATCATATAAAAGAGACAACGAAAAAAAGAAGAATAGAGTGACACATCTTTTGTTACATAGACAGATTAATAATGGTTAAAGGTATTTGTATCATGTTCAAGTCCAAAGGTAATAATGGTTAAAGGTATTTGTATCATGTTCAAGTCCAAAGGACTCTTCCGTATGGCCTAGGCTGAAGAACAACATTTACTATGAGTATGAGGTCTTCTCTCAGTCTCAGGTGGTCTAAACATTTTTTCTATTTTCTCAAAGACATATCTAGTAAACAGTAATAACAGATGAAAAAGAATGGAGATGAAAGAAAAATTGGACAAGAAGAAGAAGAAGAGAGCGGTTTGAGCCTCACTACTTGGTGGAAGGTGTCTCTTTGTCTTTCTTTCCGGCGAGAATCATAGAGATCTGCAGACCGCGACTGAAGGCTTGATTAAACAGTAATCTAGTTTGGAACTCAGACACAAATGGGAACCACGATAAGACAGCAATGGGTGTGAATATCACAAGCCCCATTATATACTCGTAAGCTCTCCCTAGCTCTTTCACCGAGTCCCAGAATCCTAATCCTTTGAACACGCTACGCAGCGCTTGCCCGATCTTCAAAACATAGCAACGGATTACAAACTTATTTTTCTCATGGAAAGAACAGATTATTTATGGGCAGTTAAGAAAGTTGTGTGGGCTTACAAGAAGAATAGCCCAGCCAGTAGGTAAGAAAGCGAGGATGGAGGCAAAGAGATCCGAGATCGTGAGGCCGCAGACGACAAATAATACAGTCATGACTGACAAGAAACCAAGGAAGAGAAGTGCCTTGAGAATCCTGAACATAACCTGAAAATCTGTACCAAACTTCCGTCTACCCATTGATACCATCTGTCAAATGATTAAACGACACAATCATAAATGTCAAGAGACAAACAAAACCTTTTCCTAAAACCTCAAAGACTATCTAATAGAGTTGGCTGAAGATTCTTTTCTGGTTTTGATGTGGGTAAAAGCTTAAAACAGATTAGTTTCAGGGCCTTACCTTTAGCACGAGAAGAACTGACAACAAGATAGCCCAAGAGAGTCCATAAACCTTAGAGAAGAAAAGGGCAAAGTTGTTAAAATTTTCAAAGCTATCGAAGAGGGAAGTATCATGGCTTATATGCCGAAATACTTTACCAGAAATGTTGTGTGGCGGCGAGCGATGTTGAGGTGGTAGACAATTCCATACTGGTAAAGGAGAAAACGCAGAGCGAGAAGTATCTCTAGAACCCTTCCTCTTAAATTTGTGTGCTTGAGATGTTCTTGCTCTATATCCCACCATGATTCCCAACTTTTGTCAAGAACAATTCCTATGCCACCGCGGTTTCCCATCCAACGTTTCCAGTCAGTCCAATCGTCCACCGTCTTTTGCCACTCAAACCCAGATGGGTTGAATATAAATGGAGCAAACAACCAAGAAGTCACCAGGAACCACATTGAAAATGTGATGTACATATAAGTACTTGAGCTACGGTACGAAGTTCCATAAACTTGATACACAACTAGTAGTATGACCAACTCCAGTCCCTTAACAAAATGGCTTCGCGAATATAGTCTATAGTTTTCTGCAAACTTCGCATGGAAAACAACAAAACCTCGACCAGTTGCTCGGTACTTAGAGCCTCCATGCAAAATCGTCCTTCCAAAGTAATGCGCTTTCGTTCCCAGTTGAAACGTGAAGAAAACAGAGGCAAGCTGCAGCTGCATTATGATGAAATCACCCAAGGCTGTGCGAAACCCTTTTTCTAGGCCAATTTCCATAACCATTGGTAGAACCATCAGAAAACCTAACTGGAAAACAGATTGGGCTGCTAGTGCCTGCTCAAGGGCATTGGACTCATGTACACTTGCACTTTGCAGGATGTTTTTTTCTAATCCGCTCAATACCAGATAAAGACGCCCATAAAGGAACACATATACCGTGAGCACCGTTATCTGAAACAGAGAATACATGTTTTAAAAATCCAAGATTCCAACCAAAGTATAGGGCAGAGCTACAAGAGGAAATAACTATTTGAATGAGAAATGAGGCATACCATACTACTGAAATAGAAACCAACTGTGGTGAAGTAGAATGAAAGCATCCTGTAAAAATCAAACCGGCGTCCAAGTCGGTAAACGTCACGACTTAGTGTTTGTTCTCCATTACCATTCGCAACTTTGGCTTCAAAAAACGAAATCTGATTCATCCCTACATCACGACCTTTCCCTGCTTGAATATACTCGTGATGTGTGACGTAACCCCCACGAAGAGTTGAATTGTACCCTGGATGTTACCATGATCAGCCATCACAAATACACCAAAATAATTAGAAAACAAAAACTTGTCAAGATCGTTCTCTACCTGCAAAGATATCTTCGCTTAAGTTTATTATCTTTGAAGCCTTGCTAATGCCTCCTCTTGTGATGTGGAAGATTCTATCAAATATATCAGGATGGCCATAATGGAAACGCACCCTGTAAAAGAATCGTGGGTAAGTTGCCAAAGACCAAAGCTAGTCTTCTTTCCATAACAAAAAGATTCTAACTATAATATAGTCTATTAGGTTCAATGATGCGGGGACTGCTACTTTTAAATAAGATTTGAAGCTACAAAGGAAGGATTGGAAGGATCTTTTCCCTAGTCACAAGATATGAAAATACCTCAGAGGATTTGCCAGAACACGTTGGCCAATGGTTACAAAACTTGTTTCTTGATTCGACATGAACCAAGCAAGTGAAGAAACACTGCGAGGTCAGAAAGAAGTCAGATGAGAAAGATAAAGAAAACTAAATAATATGAAGAATCTCAATAAAAATAAAAAATGTATGAAGAATCTCAGACCTTCCAGTAAATATGTGTTCACGAAGACCCAAAATTGTAGGATTTCTCTTGCCACGTCGACCTTCATCAAATTCTTGTAGCACGTTTCTCATTTTGAAACACTCTTCAAAGTAGTTGTCCTGAAATGGAAAAAGGAAATGAAACTATAGTTGGAATCAATAAAATGGTTGAGGGATAGAGAGGTGAAAGCTACCTGGTTCATGTCTATGGTCTGGAGTGCTTCACCGCGAGTGAAAATGATGGCATGGTTTTGATTCTCGGGTTTTCCTTCACCAATTTCAGTGGGAGGGCCGGGAAGTTTGATACGATATATTTCCTAAGAAATCAAAATCAAAGTTCAGGATAAATAGGTAACTATATCTGGGTCCTATGTGGGACTGGAAATAAATAAGTTTTCCTTTGTGACCTAAAACCAGTAAGGAAGGAAGTGGGCTACGAATGTATGAACTTAATTATTATAAATTTCCTTTGCATACCTCATCCAATTTGTCACATCCTTTGAGTAGCACAGAGTAGAATACTTTCTGTGATTTTCCATTAACTGTCTCCTCCCTTTCATCTATATAGGCAACACGCAATGACGGATACCTAACCATAATGTATAATTAAAACTAAGCTAGAAGAATAAGCATATGAAGTTTTGATTTCAAACAAGAGAACTTTCTTACTTTAGCATGAGCTGTAAAATGTTATTGTAACAACTCCGGTCTCGGCTTTCACTTGACTTTTTCTGGTTCCCATAGACCTGACAGGACACGACATATGTAAATTTTAAATCTGCAAGAGCTCGTGCACGGTCACTAAAAGCCTTTCGATCATCTTCATTTGATTCTGAGGGAAGATAGCCACCATTGGTAGCTGCAAGAAGAAAATAGAGTTCATAAAACAATCTTCTTCACAAGCAAGATTAACTTTGACAACTAAATGAAGTAGTGGAGGATACTTAGGCAGAGAAGGCCAAACCACAATATCTGTAAGGTTAAAACATTCAATATTGAGAATGAAGGATAAGTTCAAACCGTTTTCTTCAGTGTATTCCTGGAAACATTGAAGTTCGAGAGCCACTCTGTAGTACATCATTCCCCTAACTAGAAATAGTGAGGAATATTAGCGATCGCAGAGCGAGTAGAACAAGTCAGAAAATCCTACAACGTTCTGATAGTATACCTGTCCTTGAAAGAGTCTGGCCTCTATAAGATACCCATTGGCGGAGTTGCTCTGCCTTGTCTTTCTCAGATAAGTTGCGTTTCAAATCATTTACACGTTCGCAATAGTTTGACCATTCCTCTGTTATGCAGTCATTTTCATTCAGTAAACTTTAAATTTGTTATAAACACTTAAAAAGCACCAAATAGAAGCTTACCAGGATATATCCTCTGTAGGTAAAACAAAATAGTTATTCCATCTTCGTTTTCCTTGTTCAGTTCTTCCTCCGAATAGAGAACATCCTCTTTGTAATAAGGAGTTAAGACACTACACAAATAATTTGGAAAACAATTGTTACTTGCTTTCAAGATCATCTAAAAGTTGTATTCTCCATGAACCAACTGAAAAATAGAAGAAGACTTGGATCATGTCTAACTCTTATTTATCAAAGTTGTGATTCGATAGCATATTTCTTCAGGTAGTAAGCTAAAACATGTACCTAAAGGATAACATGTCACGAACTCGGGGAGCATCTGGCATATTCATGAATAAGGAATTTGCAAAGAATGTCATACGACGACGAGCTTCCAAACTTTGAGGGATATTTATTGCGGATTCTTTAACAGTCAAAAGTAACAAAAGTCTTACAACCTACAAAATTAGAACGAAAGAATGAGATCCAAAAGCAGGAGATATGGCTGTTCACATCAGACAAAAAACAATTACGTACCTTTTCCCTCCAGGATATGTTCTGAGTCAAACTAAGATCTATCTTTTCAAACCTTTGTTCTTTCTTGTCGCTTTCAATATCACCACTCTGTAAATGAGCCCTTTCAAGGATTCTACAGGTAGAATGACAAAGCATGTTTCATGGACGAGTTTTTGGGCTTACACATTTAAGGATTGTTGGAAACTAGAAAGAAGAAAAGCAGAGGAGATTTTCTTGCATAGAAAATGAGGCAAACTTTTTACATATGAACTATCAAGACTTACTCGTGACCGTTAACCATGACATCCTGGGTGATGATTTCAATAATATCCTGGAGAACATTGATAATCTGAGACTTGTAATCATCTTCCTCATAATCACTTAGCTGTCAACAGGACCAAATTTAATTTAGAGAGGGGGAGTGAATTAACATAAACAAATGATAATTATTGGCATTGAACGAGAAAAAACAATCTATATTTACATTACCAGGATTTTTAAGAATTTCTCTAGCTTGTCACTGAGCAAAGGCATACCAGTCATCCGGAATTCACTTAAAAATCTGTGTTGTTGGATGCTAATATCTACTTCGTAGCAAATCTCCCTTACAATCCTATATAGATTGGGAGACAGCAGTAGTATAGTTAGTAGGCCATCCACAATTAGATGTTGGGGCCAATTTTAATAATGAAGTGGAAAAAAAAAA